>Ga0256829_1000845_pt1 | contig 27523 bp, 32 predicted proteins | sample 131447metaG_FD_185979 | JGI IMG/M metagenome (GOLD analysis project Ga0256829, IMG submission 185979) | Hydrothermal vent microbial communities from Lau Basin, Pacific Ocean - 131-447 | ecosystem: Environmental > Aquatic > Marine > Hydrothermal vents | place: Pacific Ocean: Lau Basin | collected... | reverse complement strand
TCTTCTTTTTGTAAATTATTATTTAATAATTCTCAATATATTTTTTCTAATTGTTCTTTCATTTTTAAATAGATTATTTTATTTAAATATATATTTTCATATAATTATTGTATTTTTTCAATTTTTTAATAATATTCAACTATTAGTTATAGTATAACTATCAAAATGTCAAGTATAATTATTTATAAGTTCATTTTTACAATTATCTTTATTTATATTATCTATCCAGTCTTTATAACTATTATCATCTCAAGTTTTATTAGGGAAAAATAAATATTGTTTTTCTCAAGTTAAACTTTCAATTCAAATATCTATTATTTTTCAAGTTAAACAAGCACTTCAACTATTAGTTTTATCTATAGTATTATAATCTCAAGAAATAATTTTTTGATAAGGATTATAATCTATTTTTATATTTGTTGTTTTAATTGTAAAAATAGATAAAACTAAAACAATAGTCATAATAATTATTCAATACATTTTTTATTTGATTTGATTTAAAATTGTATTTTGTAATACATTATTAACATTTTGAGAAGGATTTCATATTTCTACTATTTTAAAACTATAGATAGCAATAAAGAAAATAGTGATTGTTGATAATACAATATAAATTAGATTTCAAGTGTCAATTTCTCAATTACTTTTTAATTTATTTTTAAAACCTTCTGCAATTTTAAAATGTAATCTCATCAAAAATCTTATAGTTATGAAGATTAAAAATATAGCTCATAAATTCAATAAACCATCAAATAGTATTTGAAAAGTATTTCAAGTATTTCATAATATCTTGAGTATGATATTATATCATACTCAAGATATTTCTCAAATATTATATCACACAAAATATCACATAAATAAGAAAAATGCTAATAGAATTACATATAAAATTATTTGAATAGTGCTATTTATAATATTATCTTCTTCTATTGTTGTATCTTCGTCCATTTCTGCTAAAAAATTTTTTAATGTTCCTGTTCATTCTTTACCGTCAAATATTCAATATCAAATATATGAAAATACTGCAATTAACATTATTGTTATTATTCAAGTTCAAATTGAAATCATATTTCAACCTGAAAATATTGAAAATAATGTTTGAAAAGAATTAGAAACATATAAACCTAGCAATACTAGTATTGCTAAAAAAGGATAAAAATATTTTACTATATTATTTTTTAGAAGATTTACTCATTCTAATATAATATATGAAGTTTTTTTATTTTCCATTTTTTATATTTATTAAATTAAAATTATATATTTACATTTAAGAAATAATCTTCTAATATTATTTCTAAATCTTGTTTAGTTTTTAAATCTTCTTCTGTTCAATTATATAAAATAATTATTTTATTTATATAAAATTTATTTCATTTATATAATACTTCTACTTCTTCGTTATTTATTATACTTTTATATATTGTATTTTCTTTCTTTCTAATACTTTTAATAAATTTTTTAATTTCATTTTTAATTTTTCTTTTTTGTTCAAGTTTCATTATAGATAATAATAAAATAAATATTAAGTTTTTTTATACAATTAAAAAAAACTTATACTTTATATATAAGAATTATTTATAAAAAATCAAGTCTTTTTTAATTTACTTTATTTATAAAAAAATTACTTTTTATGATAACTTGATTTTGATTATACTTATAATTTCATCTTGCATCTTGTTTTGTTAAGTATTTATAATTATTTAAAATTATAGAAAAAGGGTAATCAGCTGTTATTATTATTTCTCAAGTATCTACTGAAATATTTTTTATATATAGTTCTTTAATATATTTATTTCAATTATTATATAAATTTGTTATTATATATCAAATATTTATATCTCAATTTCAATTATTTATATTATATTTATCAAAAGATATTTCATTAGATAAATATCAGTTATTTAGTTTTTCAAATATATAATTTCAATTATTATCAAAAATATTTAATAATACTATTTTATTTTTTTGTTTTGTTTCTATTCTTAATTTTATTCAAGTTTTATAATTTTCAAAATTTTTTATATTTAAAGAAATAGAAAAAATATTATTTATTTTAATCGGTTTATAATTTTTATTTATTCTTTTTCAAATATATTTTCAATCAGAAAAAATATTATTTTCATAATTTACTTTTAAAAATATTGTAGTAAATAATCCTAAAATTATAAAAAATTGTATTAAATATGTTATACTCATTTTTTCTATTTATTTAAATAAAGCATTATATTGTAATAATTGAAAATCTTGATTTTCTTTTAATTTTAAATATTTTTGTAGATTTTTTGTTGAAATTTCAATTGAAATTCTATATAATCATTTACTATTTTGTATATTACTATATCTGTAATCTGTTATATATCATAAAACTTTTAATTGTTTTAATTTATTTAATATTTTTAATATACTAACAAAATCAGAATTAAAATATTCTATCTTATTATATTTATTGTTTTTACTTATTGTAATTTCTTTTCAATTATTATTATTAGGTAAAATCCACTCTAAAAAATGTTTTAGATAAAAAATTTTTCAATCTTGTTTAATTTGTTTAAATTTATTTAATTTTATAATAATATTATTTATATTATTTACATTGTTTCATATTTTTTTTATATCTTTTTTATATATATTTTTAATTATATTATATTTTATCGCTTCTTCTTGATTATTATTTTTAAAGTTATTAAAAATAATAATTTGAGAAACTAAATAACTTAAAAGTAATATAATTATAAGTTTTATTTTCATATTTTAAATTAGTTTATAAAAATCCTTATACATATTTCTATATATAAGGATTATTTTCTTTTTTTCAAGTTGTTTTTTTATTTAAGATAATTTAAAATAATTTTATTAAATAATTTTATTTGCATCAAAGTATCTTTATCTATTTGTTTTCATTTAAGTGATTTTAATATATAGAAATAAGATTTTTTCCATATATTTTTTCATTTTATTATTCAAACAATTCCTAATTTGTTATAATTAAAGAATTGTTTAATAACAACATAATTTTCTTTTTGTTTATCAGTTATCATATATTTTTTCAAATCTAATAATAAACTTCAAGGTAAAATATCTTGACTTGATAATATTATACTATTTTGATAAAAGATAATAGGGTATTGAGTATAAAGTAAATTATTACAATATTTTTCATATTGTTTTTTTATTAAATCTCTTTCTTCTCAAGTTTTAATAGAAATTCAAATTTTATTTAATTGTTTAGTTGTTATATTGTTATATGACAAACAACTGAAATATTCTTTTAATATTTTTCAATCTATTATTTTTTTTTGTAGTTTTAAAGGTAATGTTTTTGTTAATTCTTCATTAAAACTATTAACCATTAAAACAAACTTTTTATTAACATTTAATACTTCATTTTTTTTATTATTTAAAATACTTTTTCAAGTAGATATTTTTATATCTTTTTTATTATTTAAAATACTCTTTCAAGTATATTTCTTAAATATAAATCAACCTATAATTAACAAAATTAAAATAATTATTCCTATTATTTTAATTTTGTTTTCTTTTATATATTTTATCATTTATAATACTAATTACTAATTAAAGTTAAATAATTTACATCTTTATTTTCTCATTTTTTATTTATAATAGTTATATTATCAGAAAATCATATAATATGAAATTTTTTATATCAGTTTATTTCTTTTTTCATTGAACATATTAAATCTATTCAATCTACATTATCATTTGTAGTATAAACATTTAATTTTTTATCTTTTCATAAACTTGTTGTTAAATATGTTGCACTATCTGGAAAATATTTTACTTGAATTTTACTACAAGCATTTTTCAAAATATCTTCAAGCCCATCTAACATATTTTTTCAATTTTGTTTATAATTAGGTTCTGTAGTATCAGCATTTAAATTAGTGTTTACTAATTTGAAAAAATCATTAGTTCATAATTCTGTAGTTCAATTAGTATTTCAAAATACTTCTGTTGTGAAATTAGATAAATTTCAATCAACATTTCATATATTAACTAAACTTTGTCAATATGTTTTAACTTTTAGACTTGTTTCTTTAAATAAATTTCAAAAACTATATTTTGGTATTAGCCAATACATTAGAATACCAATAATAATTATAACTATAATTAACTCTATTAAAGTAAATCACTTTCTTAATTTCATTTTTATTAAAATTAGTTTATAAATAAAACAGTTTTATAACTTATTTAGGTTTTCTTGTTTAATTAAATTTTTCTTTTATAATATAAACTTCATAAAAGTAAAACAAAAGCAAACAAAAGTAAATTTTCATTTAACCCAGTTTTCTTATTTTTAATTACTTTTGTTTTAATATTATTTCAAGTAATAATATCTCAAGTTTGAATTTCTCCTTGTGTAAGATTTTTTTTTCAAGGAATATAATAAAAATTATATATTACTTGATTTGTATTTGTATCAAGACTTCAATTTACTTTTCTTAATATTTTTGTAAATATTACATTATCTTTATGTTCAGTTGTTATTTCTTTATAATTCCCTCATAATTCAATATAATAATTATTTCAACTTTTTAAAGTATCTCAGTCATTAAACACTCTTAAATTATCTTCATAAATTTTTGGAATTTCTTGATTTGTATTTGGATTTATAACTTTTATTAAATTATTAGTTAATTTTATATCTTTTGATACTTTAAATTGTAATAAATAATCTTTATTCCAATTTTTTATTAAATATTTATTTCAATAATTTCAATCTTTATTTTTAAGTAAAGAAACATTTATTTTTTCATCTCATCAAGTATTTACTATATTTCAAGTATCTGTAGTATTTAAAGAATTTCAAGTATCTGTAGTATTTAAAGAATTTAACATATTATCTATATTAAAATTATCTGCATTTACATTAGATAATAATAAACCTAAAATAGATAATGTTCATAATGTTCATAATATTAGTTTTTTTTTCATTTTTTTATATTTAATTATAAAATAAATAAATAGTTTTATAACTTATTTAGGTTCTTTATCTTATATAAAGATTTTTTAATAAAAATCAAGTCTTTTTCATTTTTATTGTGTGTTCATAATCATAACTTCATTTATATTACCCATATTTATTGTAATAAGTCATTTTCTATTATTTTTTATTTCTTTAAAAATTTTTCAATAATTCAATAATATTTTATTATTTATTTGATTTGATAATAATTGTTCTATATTTATATTATCTAATATAATTTTCATATTTACTCAAGCTAAAAGTCAATTTTCTTTAAAATCATTATAAAATTGTGAAATCATATTTATAATTCAATTAAATTGTCTAATAATTCTTAAAAGTCAGTCTATTCAATTTATAATTTGTTCTTCTTTTCAGTTTTCTTTTGCTTTTAATAATAAATTTCAAATTTCATCTATAAATATATATTTATATTTTTTTACATTTCTTTTACTAATATATTTTACTAAATCAAACATTACATTTATAAGAGTAAAATTATTAGCATCAAATAAATTTCTTAAATTAAATAAAACAAATTTTTCTTTTCAAATAATATCTATCAAATCATTTTCTAAAGATAATATATTTTCTATTTTTGTTCATAAATCTAAACTTGTTTTTATACTTTCATATAATATTATATTATCTTTTTTTAATATTTTTATTTCTTTATTAAAAAAATTTTTAAAATTGTGATAATTAAAATATTTTCAGATATTATCTATAAAATATTTATTTATTTTTGTTTTTATAAATGAAATACTTTCTTCATCTAATTTTAATTTTCAAAATATAATAGATATTAAAACTTCATTTTTTATATCTCTTTCTGTTTCATCATCTGTAATAAATCAAATAATATTAACAGGAGTTTTAAAAATTTCAAATGAAAAATAATTTATATCTTTTATATAGTTTCAATTTCATTTTCAAACTTCTTTTACATTTCATTTTTTATCAACAATATAGTTTCAATTTCACTCTCAAACTTCTTTTACTAAATATTGTGATTCAAATAATAATGGGTCTAAATAAATTACTTGTGTATTTTCTTGTTCAATTATTTGTTTAGTTAAATAATAAGCAAAGTATGTTTTTCAACTTCAAGTATCTCAAACAATTATATTATGTAAAGCATTTTCAAAAGTTCATTTATCATTTTTGTGTATAAGTTTATGAGGTGAAAATAAGATTTCATTTCAACTAAAAAACTCTTTTTTAAATGAAATATTATTAGGTCAATCATTTCTATAATATTTCATAATTGAAAGCCAGTTTATATTATATTTTAAATTAGAATACATTTTATAATTATTATAATAATTTCAATCTTGTAAATATACAAGATTGTCTACAATATCTCTTTTCATTTCTTTTTTAAAATTAAATTTATTTTCAAGTTCAATTATTTTTTTTTGTATTATTTCAAAATCTTTAGATAAAAACATTAGTTTATAACTACTATCTGTTAATAATTCTAAACTTTCTTTAAAATAATATTTTTCTAAATTTATACTATATGTTCATTTTTTACTATCTAAAACTATATTATTTCCATCTATTTTATTTTTATAAATTTTAAAATAAATAAATTCTGTTGATTTTGCTATTTCTTCTAAATCATTTATAAATTCTATAATATTAAACTCATCATATTTTTTTTTAATATTATTGTTTTTTAAATCTTGAAAAACATTATCTTCAAATAATAAATTATAATGAAAAAATGTTTTATTTTTAACAATTATATTTTTTCAATATATTTCTTCACCATCAAATTTATCAACTTCTAAATCTATATTTGTAATATTAAAATTATCTATATTATCTATAAAAGTTTTATAATCTCATTTTATATATTTATTTATATTATTTTTCATAATATTAAAAATAATATCTTTATCTTCTTGTTTATATTTTTTTATAATCTTATCTTGTTTAGTTATTTCTCATTCAAATAATTTAAAATCTTTTATAATTTCAACTTTTCATTTAAATATAGAAAAATTTATTATATTTTGAATATTCTTTTGTAAAATATCAACTGCTTTTGAAGTTTCAGCTTCTTTATATACAAATCAGTTATTTAATAATCAACTTTTTCATTTATATATTTCAATTATATATTGTTTTTTTCAATTTTTAAATAATATTCAAATTCAAATTTTTAAACCTAAATTATAAATATACTCATAAAATTGTATAAATTCTTCTTCTTCAATTATTAAATTTCATTTATAGTTTAACATTATTCAAACATTATTTATATTTCTATAAATAAAGTCTGTTATTTTTGTGATTTTTATTCCCATTTTTTTATTATATTTTTAAATAAAAACCCTTATACACAGTTTTATATATAAGGATTTTTTAAAATAAATCAAGTTGTTTTTTTTATTTTATAAAACAGTTAAAACATTATATATTATCAAGTCTTTTAAATTGTTTTATATACTTATTTTTTATATTTTATCTGACCATTGTGATAAGATTTTTTTTATTTTTTCAAAATAATATAACTTGAAAATTATAATTGCAGAAATAATTCAAAATATTATACTAATTATAATATAAATAATATAATTATAATTTTTATAAAATGTATAATAGTATATAGTATTTATATTATGCCCCCATATTTTATCAAAAAATTGTAAAGTATAAAAATCTTCTTTTTGTAAATTATTATTTTTGATACTTTGTCAATTTAAAACTAATCAAATTCAATTATATGATAGATAAGATATAAGATTATTTCTATTAAAAGTATTTTGTCAATTATTTTCAAATAAATTCTTTATTTCTTTTTCTGTTATTACTCCCCAAAGATAAAAATTTCAAGATTTATTCAATATTTTTATAGCTTTTCATATATCTTTATTTTTAATAAATTCTGTATTATTTATTGAAAAATAGCTTGATGAAATTAAATTTATTTTCATTTTATTATAAAAACTTAATTTTTGTCAAATATATAATTGAAAAGTTTTATTAGAATTTATTATATTATTAACTATAATAAATCTAATTTTAAATTTATTTAATAATGTTTTTAATTGTTTTAATTGTTTAATTTCATTATTATTTTTAAATATATTATTTATTTTATTTTGAATAATAAATAAGTTTTCATTAACTTTTTTATTTATTTTAATTTTATAAGGTAAAACTACTAAAGTTTTATTTAAGTTATTAAAAGTAAAAAAATCTTGTGTATTAAACTTAAGATAAATTAAAATAGCATCATTTCTTTTTAATTTGTCTATATTTGTAAATAAAACTTTATTTAAATCAGATTTTACATTTAAACTTCAAATTATATATTTATTTAAAATATTATTTATTTTCTTATTTCTTTGATAATTTTCTTCATCTATTTTTTCTTTATATTTTCAGACCCATAACTTCACTTTAATAAATTTATTCTTTTTATTATTATTATTAGTAGTAGTAGTATTATTATTATTAGTATTAGTATTATTTTGTTTAATTACAAAATTATTATTAAATATTTGTCAATATTGTTTATACATATTAACAATTATTTTTTGATAAGTATTATTTGCAAAACTAATATTTCAAATATATAATACTAATAAACAAATTATTAAATATTTTTTCATTTTTATTTTACTAATTTATAAAAATCTTTCACTTCTTTTTTACATAATATATATAATTTTTCTATATTATCTTTACTTATTATCATTTTTCATAATTGTTTTATTTCTTTTTTCATTTCTTTTTTGTTTATTTCTTTATTTTTATAATCTTCTATAATTCCAAAATATATTTTTTTTATTAAATTGTCTTCTAAATTATACATTTCTTTAATTGTATTTTTAATTTGTATTCTTTTTAATAAATTTATATTATTTTCCTTTAATTTTTTATCAAAAATTTTATATCGTTCTTTTTTTTTATCTTTTATAACATAGTATATATAATATGTTATAAACCAATTTTTAATATAATTATTTTTTCTACTTTCTATCAAAATATTTTCTTCATCAGTATTTCAAATAAAATAATAATAATATTTTTTTCTAATATAATATAATATTTTTTGTAAATCTTCTCATTTTAAATTATCTAACTTATTTTTTTCTTTGATTTTTAAAATATTATCATAAAAATCTCTAATTCAATATTTTAATTTGATTATTTTATTTGTATCTTTTAAAATATTATTTATAGTATTTTCATTATTTATTAAATTATTGTTTATATCCTCTTGAATAAGTTTATATTTATTAAAATCAACAAAATCTAAAATTTTTGCAATAAAATATTTATTATTTATAACTATTTTTTTATTTTCAAATTTAATTTTATTTATATTTTTATTTATAAATACAAATTGTTCATTTCAAATATTTCTAATTCACGAAAAAATATCATCTGTAAAATAACATCATAATATTTTCTTTAAATTTTTAGTATTTTTATATTGTTTTAAATATTCAATATATTTAAATTTAAGTTTTAAAAATAATATAACAACACTATCTTTTAAAATATTATTTATAGTAAATAAAGTTATATTAGTAATTCAAAATAAATCTAAATTAAGAAATTTACTTTTTTTAATAAAAGATAAATTTTTATCTTTAAAAAGTAAATTTCAAATTTTTATTTGGTCTTCTTTTATATTTTTTTCTTTTAATTTTAAAATCATTTTTGTTAAATTATTATTTTTCACTAAATAATAACGATTTAATATTTTTACAATATTATACATTTATATATTTATTATTTATAAAACACTATATATTTATATAAGGATTATTTATATTTTTTCAAGTCTTTTTCTTCTTCTATAATAAATAATTTATCTCATTTTTCTTTTATCTTATTTAAATTTTGTTTATCTTTTAAAATCTTTTGTATTTTTTTATTAGATAATATTAAACATTTTTTTGTTTCTACACTGAATAATATTCAACTTAAATTTTTTGAATTTCTTTCAATTTTTTGTTTAATTGTTTGTAATTGTTTATTTTGAGAAATAAGTTTATTATTTTGTTTTTTTGTTATCCTTATTTCTTTTTTAAGTAAATATAAATATCATAATAATATAAAAATTAAGAATATCAAAATAAATAGAATAATAAAATATATTCTATTTATTTTATTTGTTTTTTGAATTTCTTTTGTAATTATATTATTAAATTTCATTTAAATTAAATTTGAAAATTAAAATTAGAAGTATTATTTAATATAATAATAAAGTTATTGTTATTATTATTATTATTATTATAAGTGTAATAATGAAATAAAATTCAAAATCTTTTGTATTACTATTATATTTTTTAATTCCTTCGTTTTGTTTTCATAATATATTATCATAAGTATTGTCTTTTATATTTATGTTATCTTGTATTTTTTCATATTTTATATTATATTTATTATCATAATTATTTATAAAATAAATCTTTTTATTATATTTTTTAATTATATAATAAAAACTTAAATAAAAAATAATTACTAATAAATATAATATAAAAATAATAATTATATACAAACTATTTGTAAAAAAAACTAAAATTAAAGTGATATATAAAAAGATTGAAAATAACATTTGTAAATTGTTTTGAACAGAAATTGTTTTTTTAAAAATTTTATTTCATATAAAAAATCCAAAAGTTGCTATTATAAGAATTATTATAACCAATAAAAAAGAAGAAGAAATATGAAAATTATGAACCATTCTATTAAAAATAGGAGTATTGGGGATTTTAATAATTCAATTTACTCAACTTGTTTTCATTATTTTAATTTATTTTAGTTTTAAATATTCTTATATATAAGGTTTTTCTTCTATTTTTCAAGTTATTTTTTTTTATTTTATAAAATAGTTAAAATGTTATATATTATCAAGTCTTTTAAACTGTTTTATATACTTATTTTTTATTATATTTCTTTGAAAAGAAAGATTTTTCTTTCTTTTCAATATTTTACACAAGTAAAAAATAAAATATCATTATTATTTTCAAATTTTAAATTTTTATTACTATTATTTGTTTCTTTTATAGTTTCTATATTATATAATTTATATTTTTTTTCATTATTATTATTTAAATTACCTAATTTTATAATATCTCAAATTTTAATTGTTTTATTTATATAATCTCATATAAAATAATTTGAAATTGGTCAATTATGTGCATAAAAATAATAATGTCAATTAACTATTTTATAACTAATAAAATTAGCTCATATAATATTATCATTATTTGATTTTCTTACTAAATATTGTTTTCCATTATATTTAAAATAATCAAAATTTTCTATTGTATTATCTCAAGTTTTATTATCTACTGAAATTTTTATTGTTTTAATAATATTATTTTCTCAAGAATTATTAAAAACAATATTATTTATAGGAGTTTGTATTAAAATAACATTTCCTTGTATTTTTCAAAAATATTTTATACATTTTTGAAATACAAAAATTTGAGTTATATATACAACCAAAAGAAAAATTAAAATATTTATTAAATATGTTATAATTTTCATATTTTATTTATTAAAAGTAAATATATAATTATATTCTTATATATAAAGTTTTTCTTCTATTTTTCAAGTTGTTTTTTTATTTTATAAAATAGTTAAAATGTTATATATTATCAAGTCTTTTAAATTGTTTTATATACTTATTTTTTATTGTATTTCTTTTTATATTTTAAAAACTGGACTAAGAAAGTAAGTCATCATCAAACCGATAAAAAGAAAATAAAATATTACTACTCAAACAAGAATTACATTGAAATATAAATTTTCCCATTTCTCAAATTTTTCATAAATTTCAGACTGTATTATATCAAAATTATCTAATACTTGATATAAAGTTCAATCAAAACCTTCTTTTTCTCATATAGATTGTATAGAAGATAATCTTTTAAAATAAGTATAAACACTAGCATCTAATGTTTTAGGTTTTATTTGAAAATTATATAACAATAAAGTAATTATATTATCAAATAATTTTAATGAAATCATTTTTTCATTTTTTAATTTTATAACTATTTCTTTTAATACTCATTTAATATTAAAAAAAGGTATATCTTTTTTTTTTCAGTTATCTTCAATTTTATTTAATAAAGAAATAAAAGTTAAATATATTATTAAAAAATGTTGATAATGATTTCATCATAAAAAATAATTTTCTTCTTTTATTTTTTTAATTCCTTTAAAAACTAATAAAAATAAAATTATATAATAAAATAAATAATTTGTTTGATTATCTATCCAAGCATCTTTATATTCTCTTTTTAAATTTTGTAGATAAAAAGTTCTTGTATAAGGATTAGGGTATGCTGAAATATAATGATTTAAAACCTTAAAAGAATAATTTGCAAAAGCAATATAAATATTAACAAATAAATATAAAAACAAATTTAAAAGCATTATTATTGAAAATACCTTAAATTTAAAAATATAAGATGATTTTGTTTTTAGAAAATTAAAAAAATTGTTTATATATGAAAAAGTAGATTTACCTGTTCATATATTTCAAATATATTTTAAATTTATAATATTATATAATAAAATATCATAAAAATATTTTTCTTTATATCAAATATTTTTTATTTCTTTAACTTTTAATCTTTTCAAGATTTGCTGAACATTTATATTTCAACTTACTACATATTTATCAGAATTTTCTAACAGAAGATTTTTAATTTCTTTTAATTTTTGTATATTTATTTTTTCTTTTGTAATTTTTTTAGGTGAAAAATAATATTTTAGCTTTTTAAACATTAGTAATTTTTTATTATATTTAAAATCTCTTGACTATTATTCCATAAAGATATTTTTTTATCAAGCTTTTCTTTTGTAATAATTATATAAGAGTTAATATTTATATATTTTTTATTAAACAAATAAGGAAATTTAATTTTATAATTATTATTTATACTATCACTACAATAATAAGAAGAATTTTTATAACTATCTTTAATTTTTTTAATATTTAAATTATTAGTTTTCAATATACAATTTAATTTAATATTTTTTTTTCAATTTATTATATAAGAAACTTGAAAATCATTTTTTATAAATCAAGCTATTTTATTTCAAATATTATTTATTCTTTTAGTTTTTCAATAAATAAACCAATTATTTAATTGTTTTGCTATTTCTTCTTTATCTTTTATATTTATAATAATAAATATTTTTTTATTATATTTTACTGTTTTTTCAATATTTTTTATTTCTTTTATCGTTATTTTATTTGATTTTATCATATTTTCTATATTCTTGATTATTTCTTGTTGTTTATTTTTTATTTTTTGTTTTACTTTTATAATATTATTTTGATTTATTATATAATTATTATACAATAAATTATAACTATTATATAATCAAAAAGCAATTCAAAATACTATTCAAAATAATATTACAATTATTGTATCTTTCATTTATATTTTTAATTAGTTTATAAAAATCCTTATATATAGAAATATATATAAGGATTTTTATAAATTTTTCAAGTTATTATCTACTTCACTTAGGAAATATATCTAATGTATTTTGAATATATGCTCTATATCTTTTTATTGTAGCTCAACTTGGAGCTTTTTTAAATATCTTTTCAATAAGTTTTCTTTCTTCTTTATTTTCACAATAAAATTCTTGTAAATATTTAACTTCAAAATCTCTTGAACTTAAATCTCTATTATTTTTATTACTCAAAATAATTAAATTATTTTGAAAAGTAGGTGAATTTATTTTTGTTATATTTTTAATTTTAAATTTCATTTTGGGAATTTTAATTATATAAATATGTATTTTTACATATAAGGATTTTTTAAAATAAATCAAGTTGTTTTTTTTATTTTATAAAACAGTTAAAACATTATATATTATCAAACCTTTTAAACTGTTTTATATACTTATTTTTTATTTAATATTATTAAATTTTAAAGTATTGTTTTTAATTTTTTCTAAAATAGTATCTATAAATACTATTTGATACCCTTCTTTTTCTCAAGCAAGAAGATTTTTAAAGAATATACTATAACTTCAATTATAACTTATTTTTCATAATAAAAATAATCAGAAATATTTAAAATAAAAATAATTTTCTATTTTCATATATTTATAAAACTCATTTGATAATTTTGCAGAAAAAACATTTTCATTAAAATCATCTTCTAAAGATAAAAATACCTTAGTTCAATCTCAAGCTGTTATTGTTTTACCTTCACTCGATAAAAATTCTTTTATTTCATTTTGTCAAACTATTTCATTTACAATTCAAATTGTATTTCATAAAAAATCTTGATTTTCTTTATATAATATAAACTCATTTTCAATAAAAATATCTTCTATTTCTTTTGTTAATATATTTTGTTTTTCTTTATTTATAAATGTTAATATATTTTTATAACTTTCATTATAATTAGTTATTTCTTTAATATTATATTTTTCTCTAAATAATTTTTCAATTTTCCCATTTACAGTATATTGAAAAATTTCAATCATTTTATTTTGATATTCTCTAAATTTATTTATTTTTTGAAAAACAGAACTAAACCATTTTTTAATAAAAACATTTTTATTTAATAAATTATTTAATTTTTCTTCTAATGTTCATCATCTTTTGTTTTTAATTATATCTCTAACCATATGTTGTGTCATAATAATATTAGTTCAATATAAATAATTTATAACTGAAGTATTATTTTGTTTTGCTACCTCATTTAAATATTGTATTACAGCCATTACACTTCATTTATGAAGTGTAGTAAATGCTTGTGTAAGTCAAACTAAATCATATAATTGACTCATTGTATCTGGGTCTTTTGTTTCTCAAATGACTGTCATTTGGGGATTTTGAGTTTTTGAAGCAATAATAAGTTGTTTTAATTGTTCAGGTTTTTCAACTAAATATGAAACTTGAGAAAAATCTCTATACAAATGTTCTATTGGTGCTTCAAAAAACAATACTTTTTTTCTTATTTTATCTTTTTGATAAAAATGATTAAAATAATCTATAGTAATAGTTTTCAAAAGACTAGATTTTCAGTGTCCCGTTGTTCAACTCACAATTACAGCACCTGTTTTATTATTATATAATCATTTTATTTTATCTATATCTTCTTTATAATTTAAAAAACTTCCTAAAGGAAAAAAAGCATTTTTCTTTCAAGCAGAAAATAATTTTTCCTCATTTTCTTCTATTTGTTGTATTCTTTCTAATTTTAAATCACTTTGTTTTAAAATATATTTATCAGAAAATCAAAAATTCTTAATAAAATTTTTATCTTCAAATCACTCTCACATCTTTCTAATTGAAATAGCAAAACTATCATCTCTTAATATAATAGAAATTCTAAATCTAATTCAATTAGCTATACTAATATCTCTTAATGTACTAATACCGTTTAACTCAACTCATATTTTTCTTAAGTCATCTAATATATCTTCATAATTTAAAGTATCTCATTTTTCAATTATTTTATAACCATCTCATTGTTGCACTTGTGCAAATCAACTTAATATCTTATCTTTATTTAAAGATAAATATAAGTCATAATCTCAAATTTTTAATCATCAAGAAATAATTGTTAGCAAGTATTTTTTCAAAGAAAGTGTTTTAAGTTCATCTAATTCTTTTATATTATTTTTTTGTAATACTTTTATAAATAATTTACTATCTTTAAAATTTTCAATATTATCTATAAAATATACTTCCTTTTGTTTTAAATCTTCTCATACAAGAATTTCATAAATTTTAGTTATAAAATTATTTAAATCATAAAGAGTTAATCAGGAAGTAAAATAAAGACTTATTTTACTATCTATTTCATTATAAATATAAAAACAATTTCAGACTACTCAATATTTATTTCATTTTACCTCTTTTTTAATTTTATTTATAGAAATATCTTTCAAAATTTTAGGTTTTTGAATTTTATTTTTAGAAATAAGCATATATGAAAAATTTTTATCTAATATAACTTTTTCATATTTATAATCTTGTATAGAATTAAAAAAGTTATTTAAATTTTCTAATATATTTTCTTTATATAAAGTTCAAAATTGAATTTGTTTAGAAATTTCAAATTCTATTTCTAAATAAAAATTATTTAATTCTTGAAATATGATTTGTTTTAATATATTAGCAATTTCAAATATTTTTCAATTTATTATATTAGAATTTCAATAAAAACTATATAAAATAGGAAATTTAGAAGAAATATCTTCTAATATTCTAATTATTATTTTGTTAATTATTTTCTTTTGTATATTTTCTAGTGAATCTAATATTTTATTTAAATTCTTTATTAAAATTTTTTTTTCTTGTTTATTTAAATTGCTCTTTTCAATTTCTTTTATTTTTAATTTAATTTTATTAAAAATATCATATAAACCATATTTATAATTAGGAATTTCTAAATGCTTTTTTTCTTTTTTCTTAAACAATTTAAACATTTATATATTTATTATATTTTTAAATAAAAAATCCTTATACATATTTCTATATATAAGGATTTTTTATTTTTTTTCAAGCCTTTTTTTATTTTATAAAACATTATATATTTAAAAGCCTTTTAAAATGTTTTATATACTTATTTTTTATTAAATATTCTTTATTATTTAATAATATTATCTAAAGTTCTTTCTAATTCTTTCATATCTACTTTTTTATAATTATTTTTCATATTTTTATTTTGATTTGTCTGTATTTTTTGAATTTCTTGTGAAATACTTGTTTTTTTATTATTTAAAAACATTTGATTTTGATTTTGTTTATTACATCAAGTTAATCAAATTATTCAAAATAATAATACTCATATATAAATTTTTTTGCTCATTATTTTTAATTAAATCATTTAAATTCTTTTTGTATTTTATTAAATTTTTTTGCGGAAATCTGTAATATATTTTCAATAACTTGTGTATTTTCTTTTGAAAGTTTTGCTCATTTGATATTATATATTTTCTTTAGTTTTTCTATATTTATTTGTTTTTCTTTAAATAAATATATTACATTAGAACATTTTATATCAAATAAATAACAAAATAAATCCCCTATTTCTATTAAATCATCTGATAAAATTGTTTCTAATTTTTCTTTTATATTATTATTATTTGCATTACTTTTATTAACAAAAATATCTTTAAAATTTTTATTTTCTTTCATTTTTATTTTTTAATTATAAATAAAAAAATACTTCTGTTTTTTCTTCTATTTCTTTATTATAAAAAGGTTGTAATACTACTTTTCAAGTATTTACCCAATTATCATCTTCTAATATTTTACAATCTACAAATAAATCTATAAATTGTGCTACATTAAATAAATCTTTTCTATGTTTACTATTAAAATAGAAGTTCATTTCTATTTTTTTTAAATTATGTAAAGGATAAATATCTGATTTTAAAAAATATTTACTTGTAATATATTTTCTTAACCAATATTTAAACTTTATCTCATATCAAGTCCATTTTGAATTTTTATACATAGTAGCTTTACGAGTTTTTTTATTTACTCATACAGCATAGTTATTTTTTTTACTTTCTGGTATTCAAGGAATTGTAAATTTTATAACTTTTTTAGTTTCTTCTAAAATAATTTTTTTCATTTTTAATTTATTTTGTTTTAATAAAATTTTATTATTTATTTGATTTTACAAAATTAACTTCTGTTGAAATATTACCTCTTGTTATTGTATTTAAATAAGAATGATTTCATTCTTCTAAATAACATCTATTACATCTTTCTAATTGTTTTTCCCAATGTGCTATTTCTAAAAATGGAATATTTCAATTTTTATCTAAAGTTTTTTCTAACTCTTTTAAAGTTTTTAAACATATTTTAGAATTACATAATCATTTATGTTTTTTTAAGATTTCTTTTTCTTTATTTTTAAATATTTTCATTTTTATTTTAATTATTTATATAAAATTATATTTCTTTTCAATTTTTATTTAACTTTATCATTTTGTTAATTCAATTATCTTTTATAGTAATTATCATTACATTATTTTTTGTAAAATTTATTAAATTAACTTCTTTTCATTTATATGTAAATATTTTTCATTTTCTATCAACATATACTTTTTTTATATTTTCTTGATTTTGCATAATAACTTCATATATTGTATATATATTATTTTTATACATTCTTCATATATTTTTTATAGTTTTTCAATTTATTTTAAATAAACTATTAACATTATTTATAAAATATTCTTTTCAATCTTCTGTAGTTATTTTTTTTACTTCTCAATTTAAAATTTCATATTCTTTTATGTTTATTATTTTAGAATTTTTAAATTCTAAAGGTTTATTATTATGTGTATAATAAATTCCTTTATTATTATCTTTTATAGTTATATATTGTCAATAATATTTTTTGATTTTAGGCATTTTATAATAATATTATATAAAAAAACAGTTTTATAACTTATTTAGGTTATTAAATACTATATATAAAGATTTTTTTATAAAAATCAAGTTCTTTTTTATATTTTTAAAAATTTTAATATTTTTTTAAAAAAAGACTTGATTTTTATAAAATTTTTCTTATATATAAGATTATAAGAAAAAAAATCTTTATTCAAATAATATAAAAAAATGAAAATTGTTTATTTAAGATGATATAGAATTTCAAAATGATATAAATCTTTTAATAAACAAAAATTTATTTTTTGAGAATATTTAGAAGTAAAATCACAATTAAAAAAAATTGAAGATGATATAAAATGAGATAAAATGTTATATACAACTAACTGATATTTACAATTTATCATAAAAAATAAAAAAGAACTTAAATTAGTTAAAGAAATTATTGAAAATAAAGAAACAAAAGGTCTTGCGGATGTTTACAAAAAAACATTATTTAAAAAAATAGAAGTTTTTAATTATTTTGATGAAATTACTTTAGATTTTGATAGTAATTTTAATAATTTTTCAGAAAAAAAACAATCTTTTAATTATCATATTTCTTTAATTAAAGAAATATTAGAAAAATATGATTTTCTTTATATAAAAAAGATGTTTATTTCTAAATATAATGATTTTTTAAATTATGGTAATTTTCAAATAACATTAGGTTATGATAATATTGTAAATCAAAATATAAATATAAATAAATTTTATGAAAAATTATTAAAATTAAATCTATATGATAATGCATTAAATAAGGTAAGTCAATTAAAAATATATAAAACTTGAAAAAAACTTAGAAGAAATTTTAAAGAAAATAATAATATAGAAAAAGAAAAAATTAAAATAATAGAATTAAATTTTTCTAATATAAATTTATCTAAAATTTCTAATATAAATATAAATAAAAATTTAATAAAAGAAATAATAAATTTAAATAATAGAAACATAAAACAAATAATAAATTTAAAAAATAAAAAAGATAAAAATGTAAAAATATATTTTAATAATTTACTATGAAATCAAATTACTTTAAATAAAAAAATATATTATATAGATTTATTAGAAAATAAAATAGTTGATAACTTATTTGAACAATTACAAACAAAACTAAATTATAAAAGAAATAAATTAAATCAACAAATAATAAATATAATAGAAGAATTAAATACTTTAGAATTTGAAAAGATATGTAATTTAAATAATAAAATAATTGAAAAAAAAGATTTATTTAATTTTACTGAAATTAAAAATAATAATATAGAATTTTTGTTAATTAAAAGCAATTTTTTAAATAAAAATAATAAAATATTACAACAAATATGGAAAATTTGGAAAGAATATATAAATTTTTTAAATAAAAATATTCAAGAATTTAAAATTATAAAAACTCAAGAAATTAACACAATTGAAAAACTTTTAAAAGAAAATAATAAAAAAGAAATAAGAAAACTTTTGAAACAAAATAATATAAATATAAAAAAATCTACATTTTATTATATTTTTTGAAAAGAAAATAAAAAATATTTAAACTTTTATAATAAAAATATTAAATATGATTTTATTAAATATCTATTACTTAAAAATTTAGATTTATATAAAAAACAATATTGAGAAAATAACTTTTTAGAAAAGGAAGATATTAAAACTCTTATTTTACAAATTAAAAAAGATATTGAAAAAGAAACATTACAACATAAAAAAATAAAATTTTTATCAGAAAAATTTATTTATATTTCAAATATTAAAAAAATACAAGACAAATTTTTTATTTTAGAAAAGAAATTAAATAAAAAAAATAAATTAACTTTGAAAAAATTTTATAATATTATTATTAAAGAATTAGATATTTTTAAAGAATTATATAATATTAAATGATTTTTAAAACAAAACTTTTGAGCTTCTTTTTGAACTATAAAAAATATATGAAAAAAATGGTTTTCATATTTTAAAAATAAATTTTCTAATAGAAAAATGAAATTTGTTAATAATAAAAATAATAAAAAAACTAAGAAAAATTATAATAATAATTCTTTATTAAAAACAATAAAAGACCATATAAAAAATAATGCAGATAAATATTTTTATGAAGGAAATAGATATAATGTAATTGTATACACCGTAAAATATATAACAAGTATCTCAAATAAAATTAGAAATGATTGAAAAAAAGAATTATCTAATAAAATTTTAAATATTATACAAGAAATACCTAATTTATTATGATATTCAAAATTTGAAAATTATATAAATACTCATAATTTTAATATAGAAAAACTCGTCTTATATTAAATCTTTAAAGTAATTTAAATAATAAATATCTATATAATAGATATAATTTTTTAGTATTCAAATATTTAAATTTTTAATTTTTATTGTATTTTTTAAATATTTGAACCTTATTTTTTATATTTTATATATTCTGTCTAAATATTACTTATATAATTATATTAAATATATATATTTTTTTATAATAAATAGACTTGATATTTTTATAAAAAATCATTATATATTTTTTAGAGATTTATTTTCTACTTTTTTATAAAATAAATTATTATTATGAGTAAAAAAATTAAAGTTAATGTAGATTTAGAGACTTTAGTAGAAATATTTGACTTTTTATGTATATTGAATATCAGATAATATAGAAATTATAATGTTAAATGTTAGTAAAGAAGATTTTAATAGTAATAAATCAGAAATTGAATGAGTAATTACAATAGATAATTGAATTATTAGTAATGATTGAGATACATTAAAATTTAAAATTTATTCTACTGAAAATAATGAAAAAAATAAAATAGAAGAATTAAAAGATATAATTAAAAAAGAAGAACCATATAAAGATAAAGATACTATTGAATTTGAAGTTAATATATTACAAGCATCAAATTATTTTAATTTAATAAATACATTATTTCAAAAATGATTATTTTGAAATAATAAAAATATAAAAGAATTATTACTTAGTTGATTAGAAGAAAATAACACTATTTTAAAAGATTTTAAAGTTGATATAAATATAGAAGAATAAATTACTTTAAGAGAAATTTATTTTTTATTTTTATATAAAGGAATAAATATCATTTTATTATAAAAGAAGAAAAAGGCTTGAAAAAAAGAAAATAATCCTTATATATAGTAATACAACACTCTATATAATAGATTATTTTCTTTATTAAATAATTAAATAAATAAAAATGTTTAAAAACATATTAAAAAGAAAAGTAAAGTGAGCAACATTAAGTTGAGTAATTATTTCAAGTATTATTTGATGATTTACTATAACTTGAAGTTATGATTTATATAATAAATGTTATAATAAAATACAATCTAATAATTTAAAAATTATAAATTATAATATTCCTTTATCTGAAATAAAAAATAAAGAAATAGCAAACATTGAAATAAATTGAAAAATAATAGAAAATGGAATTATAACAAGCAGAAATAAAATTATAAATTATAATAGTGATAAAAATAAAATATTAGATAATTTATTTAAAGAAAAGAAAATGAAACCTTTACTTTTAATTAAAGTTAATAAAAATATTAAAATAAATAATAAATTAAAAATAAAAAATATAATATTTAATATAAATGATAATAAAGAAGATTTATGAAATATAGAATATATATCATATATAGATGATAATTTAAGAATAATACAATGATATATATTAAGTTATAAAAAAATCAAGTTAAAATATTTAAAATTATATAAAATGAAAAAAAATTGAAAACAATGTTTTAAAAATATAAAGACAAATAAATTGTATTGTCTTTATAAATATAGTATAAACAATAAATAAATATTTATAATTAAATAAAATTAAAATGAAATGAAAATATTATAATACTGAAATTAAAATAGAAAATGAAAATTTGTTAAAAAAAATACAAAATGATTTAAAAGAATATTTAAGTTTAAATAAATTAAAAGAAGAAGATTTTTTTTGAAAAAGTTTATTTTGATTTACTACAAATAAAATAAAATGAGATATAAAAGGTTCATATCATCATTTAGATATAAATAATCATTATAGAGATATAAAAGATAGTAAGATATTTAAAACATATATGAACTGACAAATTATAGAATATTACTTAATTAAAAATATAAATGAAAGTCAATTACAAAACAATAAAAAAATATCTAATATTATTAAATATGTAAAAGAAAATAATTATATAAAAGTAAATATAATAGCTAATAGAATAAAGAAAGAAGCATTTCTCAAATATGATAATAAAAGATATTTAAATATTTGTTTTAAGCAAAATAATATACGATATGAAAAAAATATAGAAAATATGATGATTTGATATATTTGAGAAATGCTTTATTGAAGTTTTTTAATAAAACAAGTTAAAAGATGAAATATTAAAAACTTTATTTGGACAAATAAATTTAAAGCAGATATTACATTAAAAAAAGATTGAATTTCTTGTTTATATGAGATAGAAGAAGAAAGTTGATATGATTATAAAATAAAAACTAATAAATGAGAAAATATTTATATAGATTTAAAAACTTTAGAAATAAATAAAACTTCTGATGAAATATTAGATAAATGAAGTATAAAAAATCCTCAAAATTGAAGAATACAAAATTTTGATAGTTATAGATTTTATGTAAAAATAGAACATATAGATAAAGCAAATAGAAAATGATTAAATATATATTATGTTCCATTATGGTATAATAAAAAACAAAATTTATATATTTACAGTTTAAATAATGCTTTATCATCTAATTTCGTAAAAAATAATTTACAAGAAATTATAAGGAATACAAATTATATAATAAATAATAAACAATTTTATAAATATGATTGGCAAATTTCTCAAAAAATTCCTTTTATGATACAAAGAACAAAAAAAGAGAGTTTAAAAGAAAATACTTGAATATGAAAAACTTGTAAAATTCAAATGTTATGAAAAACAATAGATATTCCAGAAATGAAAACAAACAATTGAAATAGTATTGACAATATAGTGATATACTATTGAAAATATGCAGAATATCATAGAAAAAAAATGATAAAAATTAAATAAAACAAAATTTTACCCTAAATAAAAATAAAAATGTGAAAAATAAGAATACAAAAAATAGTAGATATGAAAGAAAATATTAAAAAAATAGAAGTATTAGCTTCTTTTACACAATTATGAGAGTTAATAGATATATTAAATGAACAAGATAATTATATTAAATTAAAGGAAATTATAAATTTTGATTTAAAACAATTAGATATAATTATATCTAATTTAGATAAAATTAAAAAAGTTAATAAAAATTTTAGTATAAATTTATTCCCAGCTACATTATTATCTCAAGAAAAAGAAATAAAGAATAAAATAAAAATAATACAAAATGAAATTAAAGAAATTTGAATATATTTTAAAATAGAAATATTAGAAAATTATTTTATTTATAATCAAACTCAACAAAAATATGTTTTAAATTATATTTTAAAACAATATCCTAATTATCTTTTTTCAATAGATGATATAATTATATCTAATTGTTTAAATGACTCAAATAAACACATTTTTAATAATATTATAAATATTATTAAAAATAATATAAATATAAAAGTAGTTAAATTAGATATATCTATTATAAGAAATAAAGATTATAAAGAAATATGATTTTACTTAAATAAATTAAATTTATTAAATAAAAATTTTGAGATAATATTTGAGTGAATTGAAACAGAAGAACATTTACAAAAGATTAAAAAAGCAATAGAATTATATAATAATAAACAGTTAAAAAATAGAATTTATATTCAAGGATTTTATTATTATAAACCTACTGAAATATAGTATTTAATAACCTGAACAAGTTATAAAACTATTCTTTTATCTTATAATTTTTTAAAAAATGAAAAGAAAAATATCAAAAGACAATATGATTTTTGAAATAAAAACAGATGAAAAATGATTTAAAATAATATGATATGAAGAATGATTTGTTAGAGTAAAAATAAAATGAAATTTTGAAAAATTTAATATAAAAAATGATTTAGAAACTTGAGATTTTGAAAAAATAAAAAAAATATCTAAAGATATTTTTTTCCAACAAGTTTATGAAAAGATAAAAAATGATTTGAAAAACAATTAAAAAAAGAAGAAAATAAAAAAAATAAAGAAATTGAGAAAATAAAAAAATATTTAGAAAACGAAAAAGAATTAAGAAAATTAGAAGAAAAGAAAAGGAATTGAGAAAATGTAAAAATTGAATTATTTAAATATTGAATTAGAAATAAAACAAAAGAATATTTGACACAATATTATAATAAAAATTTATTAAATTGAAATTTGATAGTATTTTTAGAATTAAGATTAAAAGATATAAAAAAAAATAAATTATCTTAAATAAAAAAAAACAACTTGAAAAAAAGATAATAATCCTTATATATAGAAATATGTATAAGGATTATTTTCTTTTATTTTTAAAAATAATATATGATAATAATAGCTATAATAGAACTATCTTTAACAATTATATTATCTTCTAATTATTTTTCTTTTATAAATTATATAACCCTTAATATAAATAATACAATAAATCAGTATAATAAAAATGAGATTATTTATTATACTAAAACATTTTGAGAATGAAATTGAATTTACTGTTTAAATAAAAAAACATTTGATTTTAATAAATGTAATATACAAGAATTTATAAGAAATAGATTATTATTAACATTTGTAAATACTAATAATAATCTATTAAAATATAAAAATGGGAAAAGTATTATTACAATAAATTTAAAATAAATAAATTTATATTATAAACGATTAGAAGAATATAAAAAGTAAAATTTAATAATATTAAATAAAAATATAAAATGAAATGAACTAAAAATTTAATAGATATAATTAAAGAAAATAAACAATTAAAAAAAATATTAGAAGATAATATAATTAGTATAAATAATAATTTATATAAAAAAGATTATACTTTTTATGAAAATTTTAAAAATTTAATTTATTTAGAAATTGAAAATATATTAAAAACAAAAAGATGAAGAAAAATTTTAAAAGAAATAAAATTAAATGTTTTTATATATCTAATTTGATGCTTTATATGAAAAAAATTAAATTTAAATTTAAAATCAGTTTATTTTAAATTATATCTATTACAAATATTAGAAGATTTAAAAGAAAATTTATATTATTATAATAATAAAAATGCAAAATTATAATAAAGAAGATATAGTTGATTTTTTAGATAAAAAAATAACAGATTTTATTTTAATTTTTTGAGTAAATAAAAATAAATATAAAAAAATATTAAAACAATGAACTTTTTTAAAAGAGAATAATATAGAAGAAATATTAGAAGAAGTTAATGAAATTGAACTTAAATATCCTATTGTAATATTAAAAAATGAAGAAAAAACACAATTATGAGATATTTTATTCTATAGAATTTGATATAAAAAATTATGAAGAGATGAGTATTTTTATTATAAACTTATAATAAAAAAAGAAAGATGAACTAAACCTTTAATAACAAGAAATTATAATTTTGAACAAAAATTAGAAAAATATAGTAAAAATAATTTATTATACAAAAAATGAAATAGTTATATAATAAATTGGTGATATAATATAAAAGAAGAAATATATAATCAAATAAGTGTAGAACAAGCGGTTCATTTTTGAGTATTTGGTTGAACTTGAAGTTGAAAAACAGTAAGAGTAAAATCATTATTAGACCAATATTGTCAATTATGAGCTAAAATGCTTATTTTAGATAAAAATTTAGCTGATTATACTGATATTGTAAGTAAATATCCTAATAATACTTATCTTTATACAAGTTTAGCAGATGTAAATACTTGAGAAAAAGTAATGTTATATTTATTATTTCTTTTATTATTATTAGAAGAAAGAGATAAAGAATTTAAAAAACTTTGAATTTCAAATCATACAGAAATATTTGAATTAGATAATTGGCAAGAAAAAATACAATGATTAGAAAGAATGATAATAGTTATAGATGAGTTTCAATCTTTTAGAAATAGTATAAATAAAAAACTTAGAGATAAATTTGATGAAGTTATATCACATTTGGTTATGGTTTCAAGAAGTTATGGGTTTAATATTATATTTTCAACACAAAATTTTAATGCTGAAGTTTTTCCTAGTGATATTAGAAGTAATTTAAAATATCAAATATGATATATGTCTAATATATGAAGTTTTAAATCGGTTTTTTGATTAAAAGATAAACAAGATGAAATAATTAAATTACCTTCAACTTATCTTTTTTATGATACTATGACTAGAAGTTTTATGACTACACAATTACCTAATTTAGATATTAAAATAAATAAAGAAATAATTAAAGAAAAAAATAATTTAATAAATATGTTATTAGAAAAATTACATAAAATTGAATTAGAAACTTTAAATGAAAATATTTTAAAATATTTTTGAATTAAAAAAAAAGAAGAAATAGAAAAAATAAAAGAAAATGAAGATTATTTATTTATAATATTCTATTTAAATTTATTTAAAAAAATGATAGAAGATATTAGTAAAAATATTATAATTTTATGAGAAGATTATGATTTTAAAAACTTTTGATTTATTGAACCTAGATATAAAAATAAATTAGATATTTTAATATATAATTTTTTAATTTGATATATAGAAGATAAAACAAAAAGATATTGAAAAATAACAAATAAAATTAAATTAAATTATTTACAAAAATTTAATATAGCAAAAAATGAACCTTATTTTGAAGATTGAAATGAGAAAGAACTTGCAGAACAAATTAAATTATTTTTAAAGAAAAATATCTTAATTAACTTTTTTTAAATATATATAACCTGAACAAGTTATAAAACTGTTTATTTTATTTAATAATAAAAAAAAACTAATGAAAAAAATAAAATTATATAAAACAGGACTATATAATGAAGGAATTACATTATCAGATACAGAATTTGAATGAGAATTAGCGTGGGATGATATAATAAATAATTTTGTAGAAGTTAGTAGTTATGATTGAGCTGAAATAACACATTTTTTGGGGAAATTTAGAATTTTACAATTATGAGAAGAGAAAACTATAGAAAAAATTATTTGAAAAAAAATAGAAGATATAG
>Ga0256829_1000844_pt1 | contig 27525 bp, 33 predicted proteins | sample 131447metaG_FD_185979 | JGI IMG/M metagenome (GOLD analysis project Ga0256829, IMG submission 185979) | Hydrothermal vent microbial communities from Lau Basin, Pacific Ocean - 131-447 | ecosystem: Environmental > Aquatic > Marine > Hydrothermal vents | place: Pacific Ocean: Lau Basin | collected... | reverse complement strand
CTTTCTACATTGGGCATAGGCGGACTGGCTTTTGCACTTGCAGCTAAAGATACGCTATCTAACTTGTTTGGTGGTGTATCTCTTATGGTTGATGATGTGTTCAGTTTGAACGACTGGGTTAAGATAGGAGATTCCGAAGGCACTGTTGCGTCCATAGGATTAAGAAGCACAACAATACGTACTTTTGACAATGCCCTTATTACAATTCCTAACTCCCAGGTTTCAACAGTTGATGTGATGAACTGGAATAGACGTATGGTAGGGCGCAGAATAAAAATGTGGGTTGGCGTTACTTATGAGAGTGACATGAATGATATTCGTCAAAGCATTGAAGATATTCGCATAATGTTACGTGAACATCCAGGTATAGCAAATCCTAAAAACACAAGGAAGTTAAGCAGACGTGCAACCAGATTTTATGATGATGCTAATGTTGAGGGTATTAAGAATACACAGCTGGTGTTTCTGGATCGCTATAATGAATATTCTATTGATATACTCATTTACTGTTTTTCCAAAACAGTAAAATGGGATGACTGGCTCGCAGTAAAGGAAGACGTACTTTACAAAATAGCAGAAATCCTGAAAAACAATAATGTTGAATTTGCTTATCCAACAGAAATTATGATTAACAAGGTAAGTGATTAGTAAGAAATGTAGCCAAACAAGAAAAACGAGAGGCTAATCATGCCTCTCGTTTTTCTTGTTATTCAGTTGGAGCATTTAAGACTTTCCAGTAGATCCAAAGCCTCCCGCACCGCGCTCTGTTTCATCAAGACAATCAACTTCGTTGAGATATACCTGAGTGAGACGTGCTACGACACCCTGTGCAATCCGCATTCCATCTTCAATGACAAAAGCCTCATCGCCATGGTTGATCAAGATAATCCCAATATCTCCACGATAATCAGAATCAATGGTACCGGGGGCATTTAACACCGTAATGCCATGTTTATACGCAAGTCCTGAACGAGGACGAATTTGCAGCTCAAAACCAACAGGGATTGCCATATGCAGCCCAGTTTTAAACAGCTTTCGGTTGCCAGGTTTTAACTCATAAGGCTTATCAAGCATTGCCATCAGGTCGAAACCGGAAGAACCTTCTGTTGCATAGTCCGGTAACGGATTATTTGAATTGTTAATCACATTAAAATTTACATTAATCTTCATATTACATTCCTCTTATTTTTGGTTAAACACAATCAAAATTAACTTAAGCTGCTCAAGAATAACGAGCGCATCTTTTGCAGCTTGAATTCTTGCATCAACAGCAAGCCTTTCAATCTTACCTTTAGCCCCTCCGGATTTATTTATTGGACGATTTTCGATAACATCAGATGTCAGGAATAACTCTGCGTCATTAATGGCTTCCATTGTAGCTTCAAGGGACGACTCGACCTGTACAAGGTTAAACATGTCCGGACGAGACGTAAATAGTCTAACTTGTTTCACTTTATCTTTAAGTGGTGCGAGGAATTCAGATACACTTGCTGCATATACGATGTCATAATTGCGACGCAGTAAATTAACACAATCAGAAACTTCTTTTACAGACACATCACGAATATGTACTTGCTCTGATTTTGTTAAACGAGACAGTTTTTTGTCTACATCCTTTATTTTAAGCAGCACACAGTCACATGCTTCTCGAATATCACACCGTCTGGTCATTGATGCCCCCATTTGATAGTATTAGAGGCTAATGATAGTCATTATTTTTGATTTGTCAATGTTTTTTTTGCGATTACCTTAATCCTGGTTCTTCACCTATAAAATGCATAATAGATGGATGGTCAAGCATTGACAGCATATCTTTAACGCCACCAAGTGCATCTCTTGCTGCCTTTGAACAAGTATCTATAAATAACTTTTCTCTTGTATTACATTGCCCTACATTGGAGTTTCGACTTAATATTGTTTGGCATGCTGCAGCAGCGCTGTTAAGCATATTTTGTATGTTTAGGATATGTCCTTGAATTAAATACATATGTTTTTGCAGATGGTTGCCGTTCTTTATGAAATTAGAAAGTTCATTATCTGCGTCCTTCAGGAGATCTGCAGCTTGACCAAAGTATATAAGATTTACAGCGTCTTTCAAGATATTTTCTGACATACTTGTATACGATGAACGAGCGTCCATGCCATCATTAAGTTTTTTTGACATTTCAATGATATTCAATGAGAAAGCCATTGAAGGTCTGGATGTTACTCCTCTCATCTCACGAAATGTTAAAGTAACATCTTTTAACTTTTTCACACTATCATCATCTGGCATTATTAACTCCTCCAAGCGTAAGACAATTAAAATCCAGGTTCATCTTCTACAGGCGGCGGAGAGTAGTCAATGTGTAGCTTGAATGCCGTTTTACCCATGACCATATTATATGAAGCACCAAGTTCAAACAGACTTACGCTATCGCTTATAATCCGACCATCAACGAAGAGCGTTTCATCACTCATTGATCCTTCATCAAAAACAAGCTCGTTGTTCAACACATGCCTATGGGCACGACTCGCTCCAGTTGTCTTTGCGACTACTGCTGAAACGTCACGGATAACATCATTATTATCACCATGGAAGACGCAACCAATAAATTGAGAGCCACCATTTATTGTGTCTACTTCAAATATTTCACTGGCTCGAACACTAACATCTGAGCTTGATGTGTAAAAATAAAAGCTTCTCATTTTTCATGTTACCTCATAACCCCATATCAATAAGCGGTTCGAAATTAAAGTTTAAGGTTATTCTTCCTGCTTCTTTATCAAGCAAACCCTCATAGACACCATCACCATTGCTGCGTGATACAAATATCGATTTTCCAGATGCATCCTCAACAACACCGGGGATAGGGTGACACTGTGTTGTTATGTCACAAAGTCTGTCATATACTGTTTCACCAGCATCATTTAAAGGTTCATCAAAATCATCAATATAACAAGGGTCGCAAATAATAAATTTTTTGTTATCAGCATGCAATTCAAAAACAGGAACATAATCAGGAATATCCGAACCCATAGCAAGACTCTCAACACCATTGCATCCATCGTCAAACAAGGATGCTACAGGCAATGTTTTTGAATCATACTCAAAGACAAAGCCTGTACCAAATTTACCTTTCAGAAGGACTTCCCCTGGTTCAAGTCCATCCGGTGCAGGAAATACTGCGACCTGCCCTGAGTCTACTGGTATATAGAATTCAGTATCCATGTTTCACTCCATTCCTATGTCATTATCTTCATGAATTGATATACCTTCTGATTCAAGATATTCAACAAGGTGTGGAGGATACCCATTTATATTGTCATAATCAGGAACAATATCATGCATCTCTACAGCAATCAACATGCTTAATATTTGTGCCCTGCCAGAAAAGGAAAATGGACTGATAGGTGTACCTTCATCTTTGAGATACTCATTAAAAGCGCTAACTTCATCTTCAAATTCATTAATGACTGAATCAATATCCTCATAAGAGTTTCCGCCATTAACATTAGGATTTAAATTCAATATATCGAGCCCATATTCTGCAGCATCTCTTATGTTAATCAGAATATCTTTGGCGTCACTTCCAACGCCATCAATGATGCGTTTAACAATATCTTTTTGCAAATCATTCAGTTCTTTTTTTTGCTCAACAGCAATCCAATCCTGCATTTCTTCAGACCATTGACGTACAGCAGAAATCTGGATATTCTGCAAGCCACTGCGTCCTGCGTCTTCTTTGACAAATTCAATTGCGTCTTCAGGGTTTTCTGCATTAACGCATTTCGTATAGTTAACAATACTTCTTGGCATCCCGAATAATGATATGCTAACCTTATACATATTCATTTCATATATAGACATCATCAACCCCTGTGTCGTATTTTTTCTTTAATCTTTTCACAAAGTCTGTGAAAAGTCAAGTCGGTTAAATTTTAAAGTTTTACCATGTATTGGTATATCAGAAAAATGAACAATTGAATATTAAGGACTGAAAGTTAATTCGTGAAACAAAAAAAATGGTAGTCGGTCCCGGAATCGAACCGGGGTTAATCGCTAATCTGGCGAATCGAGAGTATAAACCTCGTCGTGCTTCCAATTACACTAACCGACTATATTTATGATTCTGGCAATTATGTTGATGTTACAAAGTATGAAATTCGTTTGGTTATGGAGAATGCGGAAATTACAGGGGACAGTGATGCTGAAATTAACATGGGGATATAGCATCATTACTTGGCGCTATTCTGAAAAAATAAAGGTGTCTTCTCATGAATAGAAGATTGGTTTACATCTTAACACTAATAGCTGTTTTACTTATAGCTTGGATGTCATCCAATAATACGAAGGAATACAAGACGATCCAAGACTCTCAAGATGTATCAATTCATGCTACTCATTACACGAATTACTCTGCATCATTTAAACGAAAAAAAGCTACATTTTATGAAGAAGGAACAAAACCGATAGACTCTTGCAAATCTTTCATGCTTGCGGCTAATCTGGAAATTAAAGGAATAATAAAAGGTACTCCCCATGACAATGTGTGGAATGACATTATAGCTAAAGACAGTAAGGTTTATAGTAGCATAAATAGCATCACGCCTGATTCTAACTATGATTACATACCCAAGTCTCATCGTGATTATTTAAATAGAATAATACCATTGATAAATAAGCGTGCGACAGCTTTCTTTAGTTTACATAGAAAGTACCCTCGTCACTCAATAGGCAAAGATGAGGCATTTGACCTTACACAGGGTTTCCTTGATCAAGCTTATCATTTATGTCATGGAGAATATGCCAAAATATACCCTGAAGATGCCAAGCAAGCTGAACAAGACATGCTTGAAAAAGGCAGGGAAATGATGGCTGATTTCTATAAGAAGATGATAAAAGTTGGGATAGAACAATACAATAAAGCAGCCAAGAACTCAGACAAGAAACAAATTTGTTTGTCCCTGGTTGGGCTGACGATGAATAACCGCATGTTGAATAATAGGGATAAGGCAGAAAAATGGCGTAAGCTGTGGGAGAAACATGGTTGTAAGCATATTAATCCAAATGATAAAAAATAATTTAAAATGAAAATTCATATTTTAGACTGTAAGGATATTGATGCTATAATGGCATTACAAGGGCGTGTATGCAAAACTATATTGAATCGTAATATCTATTTCAAATATTAAATATCTGAAATAGAAAGTATAATATCATCCGGTGGGTTGTGTTGCGGACTAAGAAATTTAAGTGGTAAACTTGTTGCCTTTGCTTCATACAAACAATTACCTGTAGATTATAAATTAAACTACTTAATCAATAATCTGGACTTAAATAAAACCCCATACTATCTTGGTGGTGCCGTTGTGGATGAAGATTATAGAGGTAATGGGTTTCAATTAATCCTTCTTAATTTCCGATTAAAACAATTGAAGTTAACTTGCCCATCAGGGTTCAACGCATGGATTACCGCACATCCAGAAAATATCGTATCAATAAGGAACATAGAAAAAGCAGGATTCAAAAAGATAACAGATAAACCAATACCCATGTATGGAAGTGTTCGTGATGTTTTCTTTATATAATGTTGACATAACCATGACCGCATGATATGATACATAAAACAGAAAGATCGAGGTTAGTATGTCAAGAATAACTGAAATGGCTGACAGAATGTCAGAGGAATTACACAATGACTCAGAAAATTCTATCAAAAGACGAATACCTGATGACTTTAAATATTTTGGAATAAGAAATTCAACAGGAGAATCATTGCTTAGTGTTATTTGTGAAACTAAGCATGAATTTGAATTACCTGATTCTTCTGAATATAATTTACTGTCTGAAGTTATACCTTCTTTAGGAGAAACTGTGGCTCTTTATGCAACTCGAAATGAATTGTTTTTTAACGGACTTCATTTATACGATGAAAATGCACATATTCCATTAGAACTACTGCGAATGCCTAGTGGTCTTAAAGAAAATGAGACAGTTCTTGAACACTTAATAGTCCACGCACCAAATGGATGGTTTAATAGACAAGATATCAATTCTATGTTCCCTTGTATGAATACGAAATTGAGAGACAATAAGGATAGCATTTATAGTGAGATGAGCAGTCGAGGCGTTAATTTGGCTACGTTATGTGCAATCTTTAATAATGTCCCTATGGAATCAGAATTTTTTGATACCGTGTTTCCATTACCTTCAGAGTTAGAGTGGACAAATTATTCACTCGAAGGGTTCCCCGTAGATGGAAGATCAACATTATTGAATCTAAATATAGGCAACGAAGGTCTTGATTCACGGATGCTTCAATCACTTAAAGATAGTTTTATCAAAAAAGCAGCGTAAAACCCCGTCTGTTCACGTCGGGGATATAAGCTGTAAAAAGGTTTGACTATTAACCCTTAAAGCATAGGATGCATTCTATGGTACACAAGACATTAAAACAACGGTTTTATCCAACAGAAGAACAAAAGATTCTGTTGGCACAAACTTTTGGTTGTGTTCGTGTAGTGTATAATCGTATTCTTGATATGAGGACAAAATCATATCAAGAAGATGGTGTTAAGGTTGGATATACAGATGCAAGTAAGATGCTTACATCACTTAAAAAGGATAGTAACTTCCCCTGGTTAAATGATGTATCGTCTGTTGCATTGCAACAGTCAATACGTAACCAGCAATCAGCATTTAAAAACTTCTTTGAGAAACGAGCTAAATATCCAAAGTTTCGTAAGAAGAATAATAAGCAATCAGCAGAGTTTACAAGGGCAGGGTTTAAGTGGGACGGTGAGACACTTACGCTGGCAAAGATGAAAGAGCCTTTAGATATACACTGGTCTTATGATAAACCAGAAGACATATCATCTATTACTATAGTAAAAGACTGTGCAAACAGGTATTTCGTTTGTATGAGAATAGAGTTTGAACCAAATCAACACCAACCATCTGACAAGATGGTTGGTGTTGATCTGGGATTGAAAGACAGACTGATTTATAGTGATGGTGAGAAAGAACCAGCAATATCTTTTACGAAGAAATACGCAAGGAAATTAAAGATTGCACAAAGAGTATTGGCAAGGAAAAAGAAAGGTAGTAACAATAGAAACAAAGCAAGATTAAGAGTGGCAAGATTACAAGCTAAACTAAGTGATTCTCGTTCTGATTACATTAACAAATTAACTTCTACATTGGTTAAGAAAAACCAACTTATCAGTATGGAAGATTTAAATGTAAAAGGAATGGTAAAGAATCATTGTTTAGCCAAGAGTATTTCAGATGCATCATGGGGTGAGATTGTACGACAGATAAAGTATAAAGCCGAATGGTATGGAAGAGAGTTTATTCAAATAGGTAGATTCTTTCCATCGTCTAAGCTGTGTGGTTCATGCGGGTATATTCACGACTTGAAACTTTCAGATAGAAAGTGGACATGCCCTAAATGTAACACTACCCATGATAGAGATTTGAATGCAGCACAGAACATACTGCGGCAGGGCATGTCGTTGTTTAAAGCTTGTGGACTAAGTGAATCGGGGGTTGTAGCTTAAATGATTAAGCTACAATCTAGTGAAGCCTGTATGAAGCAAGAATCTTCGCCTCTTTAGGGCGGAGAGTAGTCAAAGGCACCGACCCGGAATCAGAACATGATATATTCACAGACATAATGACAAGGTCACACGGTTCTGGATGCCCATGTCCACTAATGACATTGATGAGTTTATATCACACGACAACAACAGGTATCTTCTGGAAATCATTTATGGGTAAAAATGACCAATTAACTAATGATATTATGGAACAGTTCACGGGTTATGAAGAAAATGTTAATTTTCGTGGCAATAGCTGGAACAGAACGCCTTTCCCTGATGATTTTGATGCTTGGGATGTTGTCATTAACGAGAATGGAGATACTGTAGCTCATGCTGCCGCTATGGCAGAGGTTAAACTACCACAAGAAGTCTTGAGTATGACTACTGAAAATAATGATGGCAAAACCGTATCTGATATAGTCTTAACCACCAATAATATAGATGATATGCTTGAAATCATACCTGATGATTTTGGTATTGAGTTTGGTTGAAGGAATAACAGAACAGCTAGAGAATAACTTCAAAGAACCAGAAACCAAAGATATTCTTATTAAAATATTTGCGGAACGCCAACAAATAATATTGAGTTATGATGAATATTATTTTTTCTATTCCCGTGCGTCAGAAATTATCGAAATGATTCCAGACGATAAACATGATTTTGAAGTGTATTTTAATGCTATGCTTCAAAGAAACAATGATAGACTTTCTGATGAGGAATTTAGAGAGCAAAATGCGGCTGCTATCATGGAAATGGATATGTAATTTTATCTTTGTTTGACTAACATGGTGCCAAACAGCATGCTTCTCAAATGTCTTTTTATCTATTTATGGCTTTACTATCCGGTATATTCTCATTGATTGTTCTTATTGCATCCAGGGCTATGGGTGTAAATGATATTGAATCTACAACAATGAAATAAATATCAGTTTGTTTCAGCATTTACCCGTACTCCTTATAACCGCCATATCTTTTGGTGTACTTGGTTTATCCACGCACAAGATAACTGACCAGGTAAAAATATTTGGATCTCTTATTATTTTATTTCCAGCACTTCTTGTTGGAATATCATATGTTGTATTTATAGATTCATTTCACCATTTCGAAGCTGTGCAATATTCTTTGTTTAACTTCTGGTGGGTGTTTTTATTATATGCACCACTGGTGTGGATAAGCAACTGGTTCAGAACAAGAGGTGTATTTCATAATAATTTCACATCTACAAGTATACTAATTAATTTCTCTATTGTTTTCTCTCTGATAATTGAATCACTATTTTTCCAAAACAAATTTTCTGTTGAAATTATTACAGGTGTATCTCTACTGTTTGTAGCTGCCTATCTTACCCATACGGAAAAGATTTCATTCAATACATTTTCATGGTTCATCCTGGCGCATTGCTTCTTAGCCAGCATAAATAGAAATATAGATTTTTACTTAATCACAAACCATGTTAACCTGTTTACTGTATTGTTTTGGCAGGAAGTATTGATTGTGCCGGCGTTACTTATTCTATCCTGGAATAAGATATCAGGTAGTTTTAAGTACATATTAAAAGACAGGATGGCTTTAGTAGCCATGGTAACAGCATTTGCTGCCATACCCTTCTCTTTCATCACAGCTACGCTTTACGGTCCATCTGAGACCCTCCTATCAATATCATCAGGATGGCTTGTATTCGGACTTATTGAAAATTACAGATCACTTGGCATAAATAAGGCTAAGATGGCTGTTATTATGGCGTTGGCTTTTGTGTCTATATATTTGATGGTTGTTTAAATGTCCATACCCGTGTCGGAATTAAAATAATCCTCAAGTCCATAAAGAGAGCAATTCCCTTCGTGTACAGATTCAACCTCAACTTCAAGCAATCCGGTTAACCTTTCAGGAATACCATGCAGTTCCATAGCTAATTGTAAATCAGTGCCCTTTGATATTACATGGTGAACAGTCGCCTTTATCTGGTTTCTATAAGCAATAGCCTCAGGATTTTGTTCATAACTATATCTTGATGTGTATTCTTGTCCCGCGCCCTTATATGCATTCAAGAATACAGTTGATATAGTTTTCTTATATCCAAACTCATAAAACGAAACCATTCCCTTGATATACTCAGATTTATCCACATTCTTAAATGACATTGGTGGATATCCAGAATGAATAAGTGGAATATTCATAACCAGGCGACCAGTTCGTTTATTTCCATCGGCATATGGCTGAACATATGGAATGGCTGCCATAAGATACATAGCTTTTTCTGCCGGATGATTTATTCTACCAAGCTCAGACATTATTTTTTCAATGGCTTCAGTTATTAATTCCCTTCCTATGGGAGGACTATATTTCGAACCATGTATATTTACCCTGTCAGACCTGATTAACCCACAATCTCTTGGGTGGATAAGACTTTCCATCAATTTACTATGGATTTGACGAAGCTCAAAGAATGTCACACTTGGTGTGGATATTGCATGCTTAATTGCGTTTTTATGATTAAGAATCATAATCGTATCTTGTCTGTCAGCAGAGCTTGACTCTTCACCATATTCAATTAACGCCTGAGTATCAAGCAATGAATATGTATTACCTTCAAGTGAAGATGACCCAAAGGAAAGGTCAATAACCATAGCCTCCATAATATCAGAAGCGTAGGTATCACCAACATCGGTGACTCTCTCACTATCAATTTCTGATAACTGATCATCATTAAAAAATGGTGTGTAGGTGAGCCTATCCATTGAAAACGGAACTATTGGTCTATTCTGATTTGCTAATCTCAAACCAATATCATTTACAGAGTACCTCCTCCCAGCACCTTTGCCATCAACGACAATTCTGTCTTCCAATTCCATTTTAGACAGATAGCGAGTAAGGGTTGAACGGTTAATTTTGATACCTAAAGAATTTAGATGTCTAAGTATATCGGAACTGCGACAGCCAATGCTATCGCCTATTCCTTCCAGAATCACATTATTCATTCGTTCAACCATACCATTCATTATAGCACCTGCACCAATTTATGCACCAATTTTATATGGAGAATCCTTTGCAGTCAATGATATGCTTGAATAAGAATATTTGCATGCACCAATTTATGCACCAAATAGCAAACTAAAATACATGTCTTGACATTATTGTACTATCTATATATAATTCAACCCAATTAATTTAAAAGCAATACACAGTGAGGTAAACCATGGATTTTGACATAAATAAACCAAAAGACGAGCACAGTATCAGAAAAGAGAAGCGTAACATTACTATGTTTCTGCTATTTCCAATTTTATTATATGTGGTAACTTACCTGTTGCAGGACACGCTACCTATAATGATTATTATGCTTATGTTCTTCTTGTCAGTAGCAATAACTTATACAACCTATGATAGAATTACAGAATTCCAGCCTATTGATATTGAGCAGAAGATGTTCATTGACGAGATTACAGAAAACTATCCACTAATAGAAAGATATGTAGAATTAGTTTTAAAACAAAAGCGTGATATATATTATGCCGAATACCTTAAATTAAAGGATTATGCTTCCATGTCATGGAGATTAAATTAACCCTCCATAATGCAATTAACCGCCTAACCATCATTAAAGTTCAATAATATCCTAGCACAGGTAGTGGACCCACAATGAGCCAACACGAGAGATAACATTTCTTGGTATTCGTCTTTCTGCTGTTTCAGTTCACCTTCCGATAGCTCAAGTAGAATTGTTAACAAGAAAATTCAAATCCACCCTCTTGTTTAATTGGCGGGTTAGATCCTTCAAACATGCTATCAATGTCAATACCATAAGCAATAATGCTGTTAAAGTGCTCAAACGATTCACACCCATAGAACATCCCTTCCACATGACTTCCCCTAGATATATAACCACAAAACTCCCGTAGTGATTCGCATTGATAAAACATATATTCAGCTCTTTTTATGTTCGACGTATTACCGTCAAACTTCTGGAGCGATTTACAGCATGCAAACATCAACCCTGCCTCTTTTACGCTGGAAATGTCCCCATTAAACTTTTGCAGTGACTGGCACAATTCAAACATATTTTCCGCCTTAACTACACTAGATATGTCACTGTCAAATCCTGTAAGAGATCGACATTCACAAAACATACAAATTGCATCTCTCAATCTGGGCATGTTACCCTTAAACTCTACGAGTGATTCACAAGACCTAAACATATTATGCGCAGATTCTACATTGGGCATATCGGCATTAAGCTTCTGAATTGACTCGCAATCTTGAAACATTCTATCCGCATTAATAACACTGGACATGTCACCGTTAAATCTTATAAGCGAACAACATCCCAAAAACATAGCTCCTGCATGAGTAGTATTGGACATGTCGCTGTCAAATTCAGTAATTGATTCACACCCGTGAAACATATACGATGTATTGGTGATATCAGACATCTCACAACTAGGCGAGTCAAATAAATTATAAAGATGTTCGTCAAGAACCTCATAATATCGATCTTTAGTTCCATAAGAAAGCCATCCTACACGAACAAGATCATCAACTATTTTTCGTTTATTTTTACTTGTGTTTTCCACAAAGAGATCATAATTGCTGATATATTCTTTTCCATCACTCATCAGTAAAACGAAGGAAGGACAACCCTCGAATGAATGCTCAACATAATGTAATATTTTTTCAAGTTTCATTTTATCAACGACTCCTATTCCAACGACATACTAATATCTTCTGTTGGCTCTGGATATTCCATTGGATATGTTTCTGATACGATATCTCTTACTATTTCTGTGCTTGCACCAGCCATCTCAAGCTGGTGACACCATTGGTTCTTTACTGATTCAACTGAAGCATTAAGGATATCACCTAATGTGTTATAATTGTCACCTGACAACTCGTCTCTATATATATATTCATTATCTCTTGATGGGTCATACCCGTCAACTATTATAGTAAAATGTCCCTCAGAAGAAAAAATAGCTTTTATTTCAACAATGTATTCGTTTGATATTGGTATGTAAAACTCACCTGGTGCAATGCGAAAGCTATTATCGCTAACCTCATTAAAATTATGAGCTTCATTCATGCGTAATTGCGAAAAACCAGGGTGACTTTTGATTGCACCAACAAGATTGTTCATAATAATTAATGCATCTTCTTCTGTAGCTGGGGTGTTTTCTTGTACTATTTCTGTGATAGGGGTGTTTAGATTCATCATATCGCTTCCTTATCCTGATGTTTTGGTAGATAGTATATTTAAACAATAATTATTAGAACATATACATTTAATTTTGTCAACCCTTAATGTGTTTTGAAGTTCAGTAGTATTCTGGCACAAGTAATACCCCCACAATGAGCCAACACGAGAGGTAACATTTCTTGATATTCGTCTTTCTGCTGTTTCAATTCATCTTCCGATAGCTCAAACGACTCAAACATATCATCCAGATCAAGCGCCTCTCCATCTATCTTCTTTTTTAGGTGATACATATGCGTGCATCCACCTTTAGCATAAGTCCAGTATGATTTCAATATAGCAATAAGAACATTGAAATTGCAAAATGATTTGCTCCTATTAATGTTCATGGATCCTGTAATGAGTAATTTAGCATGGTAATATACCATCATAAAGTCAGCTATTATAGTCATCATTTTATAGACAAAATCTGAACCCAAATGATTACAGATAACAAGGAATTCGAGATTATTTCCAAGACTTCCTTTTTTCAATAATAAATGAATACCATCCTTTTCTATTTTTGACGAATACCCTTCAATATCTTCATTGATATTACTTGATATAGTAATATCTGCAATACCATTCTTTAACTTGTCACCATTTGTCATATATGTGTATACAAACGAGCAAAAAGCCCCCTCAAAGCGATTTTTATCTTTAGAGAATGACCAAGTCCATGGATAAATGCCAAGCCTTGCCATGACATTTACGTAAGGAGAATAGAATTCGTCCTTTTCATCACCCCACCATTCAGGATGTCTTAATATATCTTTATTCTGTTTAATGATATATCGCATCTTCTGTTTCTTTTGTCTTGAATTCATAATGTCGCACTCGCACTTGATATATTGCTTTTCATGCAGACAATCATACCCATATCTGTATTTATTTCAATTTCTTTGTATTCATGTGATGAATATAGTTTCCTCGCAGTAATATTATCTGGCTTCACCATTAATTCAATAGCATTAAAATCATTGTCTGCGGCAGTATCACCTAAAAAAGAAAGGAGGGATGAACCGATTCCTGAGTGTCGATATTCCGGACCAACAACAATTTGATGTAACCACAGCGTATTCTTGAGACTATGCTTTATAGCAAACAGATACCCGCATATCTTGCCTTCCAATTCAGCTACAAAAGAGTATTTATAAGGAAATATACCATTTTGTTATTTGGGTTTATATTCGGATATGCGTCTTGAGCCAGTCTAAGAATGTGTGATTCATCCCCTGGTATGGAATTACGAATTATTAATTTAGCCTGTTTATCCATAGTTATTTTATACACCTAGATATAATTATAAAATGCAAGTGTAATAGCCTACTTTAAAATATCCAAACGGTTCAACAGAATTAAAGGCTTAGTCTATGTCTGGGATGATGCCAATGGTGTGGAATATGTCATCCCATATCCATATCTCTATTATGTCTAAGAAGAACGCCTCTTTCTTCAAAGTAATCAACAAGACATGGAGGAAATCCATGTTCATTGTCAGGGTATAGGGAATTATCTTGATATGGAACTAACTCATCTATTTCATGATGGATTAGCTTATTCGATATCAATCGTCGTCCTTCTCTTGAAAAAGGGTTGATATCGTCTTTGTTTGTTCTTAGGTAATCATAGAATATAGAGATCTCATTGCTGAAATTGTCAAATATAAAATCAACATCAAAATCATAAAGATAAACTTCATAATTCATTATATCCGATACGAGTCTATCAATATCACCCCTGTTTCTCTCAATGATAATATCCATAATATAGGTTTGAAATTCATTCAGAGATTTTGGTATATCTAAATCAACCCAGGAAATACCATCTTCACCCAACCATTTATGTGCGCTCACTATTTGTATAGTATCTATACCATATTTTTTTGATTCTGACTTGGTTACTTCAATAGCCGTCTTAAGGTTTTCAGCCTTAATGGTCAGCTCATAGTTAACCATGCTTTGTGGAAGATTGTATTCAACAATCTCAAACCTAAACGTATCTATATCTTCTAACTCTTCATCGCTCAGGTCACTTTTCGCTATGTCTATCCATCTTGATTCTTCTGAATCATCCTCTTCATATCTATACTCTATTTTATTGCTCATATAAACCACCATGAATATTTTGAACTAATATATTACACCCATGAGTTCCATATTGTCAACAATAAATACACATAAATAAGGGATTACCGCTAATGCCTTCATCTAATTCTATTTTGCTTATTTCCTGGAAAGATATTTTTGTATAAAAGCCTTCGTCGTCTGACTCTAACTTATCGTCTTCATCAATATCTGGAAAGTATTGAATTGTTAACTCTTGATGCTCTACATCTACACTGCTTACGCAAAAGGAGTTTATACACCAACCAGTCTTATCTGAAATAAGATCAGCTACAGGTAGGTTAATATCATTTAATTCGTTTATGGCTTCTTGATATAACTTTAATATTGCAGTATTATCTTCAATCATCATCAACCTCGTTCTTTCTTAGATTTCTTGTAACAGCAGTGATTATATGTTGTTTTAAAAAAACAACATCTTTCTGTTAAAGAAAAACTTCCCCATTGAATTCACGAATTGCCACATCACGCAACGCTTTAAATAGAGCATTCAAGTCACACTGATATACTCCTGATGTTGATGTAGCATTCATTTCAACAATGAAATTGTTGCCATTAGAACATACTGCATCAACAACATAACTAACGTCAGGTTGTTCAATTTCTGTAACATATTCTGATATGAATTTTATCATATCTTTAGACGGTTGTCTACTATCTTTTTGGTTATGTGAATATGATGAGTATGTGACGATTTTCTTTCCTACAATCCAGAATCTGAATTCATATTCAGGAAGTTCTTTTGCTGATGCAACTGCACACATTATATTTTTATTTATAGAAAAATTATTATAATATTCAAGCTGTTCTGCAGCGTCATCAACGTCAACAACAAAGCCCGTAAATGTTTTGTTTCCCGAATCCGGTCTGATAAATACCTTTCCGCAAAAATGCATGGGTAGACGATTTAACATACCGAACGGCATAAATATCGTATCATGATTTAAACATAATTTGGTAAATGGCATCCATGAGCTAACATTATATTTTGTTTTGTGATAATATAAATGTGGAACCCCAAGTCCTGGATTCTTTACAGCATCCTCAATAGTAGTGATAGATAGAAGAGCTTCCTTCCTGTGCTTAGACTTCTTGTATGGATTGTAGCAACTAGCATGCAAGGGGAGGACTGTAAACGTATCACCAAAGCCGCTGACAATGTCAGTAGCTTCTTCTATTCGTTCGTCAAGAACCAGCGGGTGTAATCTCCAGTGCATTAGTTTCTCCGGTAATACTATCGTACTTCTTGATGGAAACCGTAGTAGCATTACCGTTTTTGTCAAACATAGAGACAAACAGGTGCTCACATTCGTCACACTCATATCGCTTGCCAAACACAACCTCATCGAATGTGTCTTCTTGTTCCCCTCCGCAATATGGGCATTCAATGTGCTCACTCATCTTCATCGCCGGAATCATCATCTTCCTCGTCATCAAAGGCATCAGCGTCTGTAACGGATAAAACACCAAGTATCTCATTGTTCATAAGGTTATCAGCATCTGTTTTATCATCTTTCTTACTATCATCAGACTTTTTGCTTTGACCTTTTAATTTGCTTCCTATCTCGTCCATTAACGCAGACACAAATTCATCCTTTTCTTCCGGGTTATCCATCTCACGTTTAACATCTGCATCAGGATATTCAGCGACACTGTTAATGTCTTCAATTGTGTCGTGAACGGCTTTTGTACCCTTAGACCTGTCGTCTTCTGTGATATCCTCCATGACAGATGCCAGGTGCTCAAGATCATCTGACATTTCAGCCTGTGAATACGGGTCTTCCGGTATATCAAATATATTAAGATTTTCTTTATCGTTGCGTCCTTGTTTTGCACCGGGTCTATGGCGTGGAACAACATTCTTGCGTCTTCTTGGGGGCATCATCTTAGATGATTGAGCAAGACTACTTACAAGTTTCGCCTTACCATCATCTTGTTCATCAACAACACACTTTGATTTTACGAGTTGCTTGATAATGTCATCTTCCGTATGGCACTCATCATCAAATATCCGTATGACATCAATATTTTTCTTAACACCATGCTGTTTTAATAATTCAGTGAACCTCTTCCCCTTTCTTGATTGCTGCTTAAGAGCATCACGAACATCATCCTCCGCCCATGGAGGCATAGGTATAAAATCATGTATCTGTATATGTTTGATTTTACTGATACCATGAAAAGCATACATGACTTTGATAAAATCAAAGTCATCCTTACGCATAAACATAAATTCGCCGGCATTTTGTTTTGTGAGGTCTCTAATATCAAGTCTATCCTCAGTATCGACTTGAGATGCTCCTTCATCAATCATGTTGCCAGCCATACTTTCAGCATTCTTGGCACCAGTTGTTTTAGATATATACGCTTTACCAGCTCTTTTAATAAAGAGGTCAGCTGTTTTCTCAACATCCTCAATATAACCACAAGATTTAATCGTTGTATTACCAATGATTGAGTCTGTTTCAGTGTCAACAAGTTTATCAAATGCAGGCCTGTCTTGTCCGGCGAATACAAAGCCCATCCCGATAGAGCGAGCCTGTGCCGGAATAACGGCGACACCGCTAGACATATAATAGCCGGCCTCATCAAGGATGCCTATGAATGGCGTAGCAGACCGTGTTGCACGTTTACCAACGATATCTTCGACGCTACCTGTCAAGTTGCTGCCGTCCATAATTTGAGCCAAGAGGATTTTAATTGTAGCAACGACAACCTTACCAAGTGATTGGATAGATTGTTCTGATTTCTCAAGAGCGGGGATAAGCGTAATTAAAATTCTTCGATTAACAAGAACGTCATTAGTGTCAATATCTGAATATTGAACATTAAAGATATGCCCATATTCATTACCCATTAAGCTGACAGGTTTTGCTACCTGCATGGAGATAAACCCGTGCTGCTTGATAGCTTCTTGCGGCACTTGCATGTTGGGGTTCTTCATATAGTTGACCATTGATTCGCCAAGTGTTTCCAGATAAGCCTTAAGTGGTTTTCTGACCTGCTCGGGTATGGTCGTGTCAGTAGCCATCTTGGACAATTTCGAGAGAGAGGACATCTCGTCATTGAAACTGGACATATAAGGCATCCTGCGTCCAGTGTCCCTCAAGTATGTAGCGATAGTCATATATCCCTTAATGAATATCTCGGCACGTTCGCCAAAGATTGCGTTGTCCCCGCCTGTTTCCGCCAACAGGGAAATGGTTAATTCTGAATTTGTTGCATGTCCACCTTTTGCAATCGGGTTGATTGTATTAGACCTGCGAAGCGGAGTTCTCGTATCCCGCATATCTTCACTGCCTTTGATGTAAGACATGATAAATATATCAATCTCACGTCCAAGCCTTCTGCATATAGTGAATACATTAATAGGTAAATTGGCGTCTGCCTTGCCATCAATAAGAAGGGTCCCGCTACCTTGCATTAAGCAGTTATTTACAAATGTAAATAGTGTTTCAGATTTACCGGAACCAGTTGCTCCAAATATCAGGCAATGAGTAAGAAAATCTGCTTTGCTTGCTGCAGCTACAGTCCCATACTTTCTTGAATTTCCAAGTATAAACCATCCTCGCTTATCCGGATTGGTTTTCTCGTAATTCTTATCAACCCATGGCGGTGTTATGAATGGATATTCAGGATGGTTGTTAAATCCTTTCATAAACATGAATATGGATGCTGGAATGAGAAGAATATCAACAAGGATATTCATATGCGCCTTTAACAGCAAGATATTCAATTGAGGAATAAATAGTGTCATACCATAAACACCAAGTATCATGACTCCTACAACGAATAGAGCTGCAGATAGATTCTCACCTTTAAGAAAGTCACGAGTTTTTTGAAATGCATTACGCTTATCACGAAAGACCTGGTTTTCAGCATCATCAATATGATGGTCGGACATCCCAACTGAATGAAATTTATCTTTAGCCAAAAAATACTCCGTATGTTTTCAAAAGGTTTCCCTCACATCGCAAAGGAAATTTCGCCCTCATAAGCAGAGCCAAGCTTACTGCAAGGCTCAGAATTCATGTTTTCCGAAACTATATCCCATAATTTACTGCCTTCCAAAACAGACTGAATATTACCGCCAAAGTCAATCCATTTTGATATCTTTTCAGGGATTCCAGGCGTAGCGACAGGGTTTCCTTGTTTTAGGAACTGTATACCCTTCTCATTTACCTCGCCTCTCTTATTAATGAGTCCGTAATGTTCAACGATACGATTAGCAATATAGGGTGTAGTTCCCGGTCTGCCTACGTTATTGGTCATCATATAACGCATTGTTTTTTGTTCAGGACTTTCCGGATGTTGTTCATCCATTGGAATGAATGGTCCACCCTTACCCGCTCGGCACCAATGCCTTGATATGGCAGATAATGTAGCATCTTCGCCGCTCATATATTCATAAGGTACATCGATGTCCGACTTTGATATGGGATAAGGGGCAGGATGGGCACCATCATCAATATATTCATCAGGCTTAACATATGCTCCATACATATCTGCAACGTGATGTGATGCATATGCTGTTACACGTTGTGAATCAGAGCGTGGATAAGACATCCTTCCAGACTCATATAATTTCTGCATATGCTCTGATATCTTTATAGGATTAACATCCATCTTTCTTGATATATGATACATAAATTCAGTACCTGTCATTATAGTATCAACAGGTTCCGATATCATGCCTTCATCATGTTGCATGGCACTTAACGTTTGAGCCATGACCCTTCCTATAAATATCTTTTTATCAGGGTCTGACATTGATGCTGCAATAATCCTGTCAATAGAGCGTCTGCGCATTGCTGGAAGGGCGAGTGACTCATCATATTCAAGAGTGTTGCTTAACGCGTCAAAGACATGATGTTCATCCATGCCAAACATATACATTCTTGATATTTTTATATCAGGGTTTTCTTTTCTCGCCAGATTCGCAACATCCGTTGCAATAAGGTGTCCTTCTGAATCAGGATCTGTTGCAATAATTATTTCTTCTGCCTCCCTCAAAGACATAACAAGATGATCAACATATTCCGGGTGTGTCCATTCCAGCTTTGTAGGTTCAAGATTGTGATTGATGTACACAGGATACAATGATTTAGGTGTCCTGTATATATGTCCGCCAGTTGCAAGCACAGATCCATCAAAGCCAATCTTGCGCAAGATTGATCTTAGATGGGCAACTTTCCCCGGCGCTTCAATCACTATCAACATTACGGGATGATTCTTTTAAGTAGTCCGTTTACTCTAATGCCTGAGCCAGCACCCCCACGGATTACAGGTGCGACAGCGCTACCCCTTAGTATGCGTCCTGCTGCACCGGCTACAGGTGCAGTAATGGTGCCAGCCGCTGTACCTGTAGCACCTCTAATTCCCCCGGTTATACCACCGCCGACGCCTTGTATGATTCCACTAATACCACCCTGCAATCCGCCAGTTACAGTTCCTGTGGCTCCCCCGATAATGCCAGCTCCATTATAAATAACCTGATTACCGAGATTTGCGGGAGCGTTCAAAACTGTGTTTGCGACATTACATGCTTGTTGGTACATCTGATCCATGGCACTTTTTGCCATGTCTTTAATTATGTCGTAAATACTTGGAAACCCAAATAAAGCATTCCAGTCTAACGTTCCGATATTCAAACATCCCGCAAGAGGATTAGGGGGGTTTTGTGACTTGTCTTCAGTGTCTACAGCTTTTTTTACTGCATCTATTGCTGCATTACAATCATCAACGCCTGGCGTTTTGTGAAGGTCGGTGGCTAATGTCCTGCTCTGTTTGACCTTTAACCTGTCCCATGCAGCTTGTGCTGAATTCAGGTTTCTGGATTGAATCTGGTTCCAGTAATCCGACGCAACCGTTGCTGACGCTTCTCCTGAAAAAATAAAGATTGACGAAAGTAACATGACGATGATATACTTATATTTTAACATATTGTACTCCTACTGAAGGTTAAGTGCATTTAATATCATATTTTTGAGCGCCTGTCAACATATTCCTGCAAATATTGACAAGTGCTTTTTATAGTCTCTGGTGAAAATATAGATACAAGTGCTTTTTGCTTTCTCAAGCAATCAATTCTTTGCCGGACAACTTCAATTGGAGCACTGCTATCTGAATGTCTTAACTTCTCCATAATTTCCGGGTGCCTATCTGTAATTGTACTCAGCATAGCTATTGACCTTGGGGAAGATAACCACCCTGCAGATTGCAGGATTAATTCATGATTTTCTATGTCGTCTATATTGTCAATAAGTGTTATGATCGCCTCAACAACATCATTCTCATCGTCAACCGACCATGAATCACGAGCTTCCATTGATTGCAAGACGTTCCACACATCCGGGTCAACGCTCTCCTTAAAAGATTTAAGGTCACATATATCTGTTGTCATTCATAGCACCTGTTCCAAATATTATCGCTCAACTTTCTATTATTTACAGGAAAAGTCAAACATTAATCTTGCTTTTCCTATGCTTCTATGGTATTGTTCCTATGTTGCCTTAGAATGAGGGTGTCTATATGCTTGCAAAGAAAGAGAATACAGATATGCAGAAAGAAGAATTTCGAAAAAAATATATCAGAATAAAGATAAATTCCAATGTATGGATCATGACTTCATGTGGGTATCCATATACGCCTGTTACAATTAAACATGATGCGGATATTGGTGAAAAACAACTAAATATCACAGATGGGTTGCGACAAGAAAATGCTTTATTCGAAAACAGAGTATCAGAGGCGCAGATTAAAGTAATGTCCGAGTATGCATATCCTGTTCATAGTATGGATACACTTAAGAAGGATGATAGCTTGTTCTCCATAGCATCCGGAATGTATATGGATGAAGAACACCACCTCGTGATTAACAAGAACTTGTTCATGTTGATAGACGAAGATTATTACCGGGGAAAGGCAGACAAAGCTCAATCCGAAGACCTTGATTCAATTATTTCGAAAAGGAAAGCTGGCGACTTTATCGTCATGTCTGACAATGAATACGTATGCCTTGATATTTCAGATTTCAATGCCATTAATGAAGCTGTATTGGAAGCAGATAGCATATATGGCAGTAGCCCGAAAGAGGAAGATTGTGGGCTTGCTATGTAATCAGGTCTTGACATTATGTGTTTAGTTCGATACACTTTGCATATGTTACGTATAAAGTCAAAGATGAATAAACATGGGTAAGAATATCAATACCGACAATGCCGGAAAAATGGTGTCACCAAGAAGTGACGCTAAGGTGATAGGATTTATATTATCCAGAAAAAGCATTGTTGAACTGGCAAAGACCAATGTTTATCTGTACAAAAAAGTCATAGATTTCATTAAGCAAGATGTTCCAATTCATCTTGTTAGTGACCCTGCTCTTTACAGAAAACTCAGGGAAGCAGTGACTGAATATAGATTGTCGGGATGGGGAAAATGAGTTACAATACAGATTTTGATGGAATACTTCTCAATCTTGAGAATATATCCAAAAACTTAAAATATCCGGCACGTATTATGGTGATAGGTTCTCTTGTCGGCATATTTCATGGACAACCAGGCAGAATGACAGAGGATGTCGATGTTTGGCGTCCGGGCTCTGATTTTGATTTAGGTGATTTTCGCCATGCATGTGAATTGGCAGATGTTCCTTTTGACCCAAAAGAGTATAACGCCCCTAAACATTTGTATATCCAGATGATTGACCCTGGGATTGTCCATGTTGGCAAATATGACAACCCTGATAAAATGTTCCGCATTGGAAAACTGACAGTTATTAGACCTCCAATTGAAAATGTTATTGCAAGCAAGATGGTGAGAGCGTCTAATCAGGATATGGAAGACGTTGTATATTTAATGCATCACTTCAACCTTTCTGTCGATGACGTTACAGTAGCGGTTGAAACGCTCAAGGATGTTTGTGGCGGGAAACTTTATGATGTGGCAAAAGACAACATGTCATTATTATATGTGATGATGACACCAAATACTATTCTGGATGATATTCCTGAAATTCAATAAAGAGAGGTATAACAATGAAAAAGATAATTATTTCTATATGCGCAGTGCTAAGTCTATCTGCATGTGCAACCATGCAGGGCGACCCTAATATGCATGCCAAACAGATGGGTGCCGGTGCCGCTGCACTTGGAGCTGTAGCGGGTGCCATCATAGGCTATCAGGGTGACCATTCCGGAGGCGCACTTCGCGGTGCTTTAGTTGGAGGCGCACTAGGCGGGCTTGCAGGCGGTGTCACTGGACATTATATGGATAAGCAAGAAGGTGAGTTCAGGCAAACACTTGCTGCTGAACAGCGTTCACATCAACTGGAAATTCAAAGATTGAAAGACGATAGTCTTAAAATTACTATGAATAGTGAAGTCTCCTTTGATTATGATTCGACAGACATCAAACCTGCATTTGAAGATACACTTAACAAGATATCAGATATTCTTGTTCGCTATCCAAATTCACGCATAGAAATTTCAGGATATACGGATAATGTTGGTAGCGAAGCGTACAATCAAAGGCTTTCTGAATTCAGGGCAATGTCCGTGAAACATTATCTTGAAGATAGAAGTATTCCTGCATCCAGAATCTCTACTTATGGATATGGTGAGTCTAATCCGAGGGTTTCAAATTCAACGCGTGCAGGGAGACAGTTAAATCGCAGGGTTGAAATGCTGATTGTTCCATCGGAGTGAGGCTTTAAAATCCAGGCACCATTAAATGGTGCCTGGATTTTAATTTTTGACGTATAGCAAAACTGGCGGAAGATATAGGATTCGAACCTATGGAAGTGTTACCTCCACTACCTTTCCAAGGTAGTGCATTAGACCGCTCTGCCAATCTTCCTTACTTAATATTAAGATCCTCTGGGGTGACTACCGGGAGTTGAACCCGGATAGATGCAGTCACAGTGCATGGCTCTACCATTGAGCTATAGCCACTCCAGAAAATCCTATTTTAGTAAAACTGGCGGAAGGTGAGAGATTCGAACTCTCGGAACCCGAAGGTTCTACACATTAGCAGTGTGCCGCATTACCTCTCTGCCAACCTTCCATTTTTACATAACTGGCGGAAGGTCAGGGATTCGAACCCTGGAGGGAGTTACCCCTGCTGGTTTTCAAGACCAGTGCGTTCAACCGCTCTGCCAACCTTCCGTATTGTATTACAACGTATAAATCATTTCATTTAACTCAAGATATCGACATCTATCTACGTGCTTTTCAAATAAGTCTCTATCGTCATGTCCGCTTAGCTTGATAGATAATTCATACATCCAATACCTTAACCTGTTCGTTATCATTTTTCTCATTTTAAACTCCCGTCCCAACAAAAAAGCCTCCGGTTTTAACCGAAGGCTTCGTTCGTCGTTTTAGTTACACGTTAAGCGTAACCGAAACTCCTTACGAAGCCGGTCATATGTGAACTCGATGATGAACTGTATGCGTTAAAGTTTTTCATGGGGCGAATTATAGCACGTATGTTTATCTTGTCAAGCAGGTATTTTTTTCAACCTGACTTGACACCATAAGAAAGCTGGATATAGTTCATCTATGTCAGACAAATTATGGAGATTCAGCAACCTGCTTTCGCAGGGGGAATATGATTTTCTTGTTGCAAACCCGCAACCGGATATCAATGATGATATTGATATTGCAAGGTTGAGAAACTCCGGATTCTTTGATGGAGTCCGTGAAACTAATGGACAAGATGCAGATGACGAATTAGCTATACAGTATACATGGGGAAAAAACAGGCGAGGTGTACCATCTCATTTGGTTCGTAATGCTGTATTCGGTGTACGCCGGCGCAACAGAATTCAGTTGAATAAAGCAAAAATTATTACTGAGGGAAATGTGACCATATCTGTAACTGGCGAATCTCTTGATCAGTCAGATATGGATGTCTTTCTTGAATGTATAAATTTGTGTAAGGAAGCCGGTTCATTTCGTGCATCGACATCCCAACGCTCTTTTATGGGCTCCCTCGGCATGAGATGCGGTGGTAGAGCTGCTGAAGTGTTGAAGTCCCATATCCAACGAATGCATAACTATCAAATAGAAATTGAAACAGCAAACGGTGATATATTCTCTACCCATATGATTATGCAGTATTACATTAATAAAAAGGGGCTGATGGTCCATTTATCAAAGGAACTTATTGATATATTGAATCGGGGGACGACATGGATTGATGTACGAAAAAGAAAAGCATTATCGACAGACCTTGAGAAATGGATGCATTGCTTTGTATCATCGCACAAAGCAGAAAAACCTATATACAGGTCTATTGAAGACCTTCATAATATGACAAGTAGCAGATTAGCCATAGCAAAGTTCAAGTTTGAACTATTTAAGGCTATGGATTGTTTGGAAGATAAGAGTGTTATTAAAGACTGGAAACCGATTAACGGTAGTAAGGCTATATGTTTTACCAAAAAGTAGTTTTTTCAGCCTTTCTCAAATTCACTTGACTATCTATATTATGTAATGTATAGTTTGCGTATGAGCGAATAATTCGCAACACAAAAAACAGGAGGAAATATTGATAACAAATTATGATGTAAATGACTACTTCAAAGCTGTCGAAGGTGTGACCCTGTGCGGACAAGGGACTAGCGAAGTCCATGATGCAGGACAGATGTTTAACTACCTCGAATTTAAGGACGCGAATGGAAATATTGAAAAAATAGAAGGCAAGACACTTATCACCAATGGAATGTCAATGAACTTTAAAAATGGTGCTAAGGGCGATTTTTATTTCGGGTTTACTAACAATGGTCATTGGATATTACTTGCCAGTGACGTTGGTGGTGAAAGAAGGACGCAGACAGGATTCAGAATAAGCACACTGATGGGAGCCGCTGGAGCTATATCTGCAGGTTTTTGCCTCATGTTTCTACCAATAGCACTTCCTCTTTATATTTATCTAAGGACATCCAGAAACAAAGACGCGAAAGACATTATCAACTTTTTAGTTAAAGAAAAAGGATTTTCTTACTTTTCTTGATTAATAGAATATCTTTATGTTTAATCAGGATATACCAGACAAAGACCCCTAATCAATTTAGGGGTCTTTGTCGATTGCGTCCAACATGTTCAACTTATGCATACAAAATGTTTTCCCACTTCAAGTTCTTTCAGGCATTTATATTAACCATAAAGAGGTTGTTTAAATGTTCCCTGCCTTGTGACTGTAGACATCTAAAATAGTATGGCTATATCTATTTTTAACTGTTCAATTGCTTATATCCCCATAGCTAAAGCAAAGGGTTTTACGCTATTTTTGATAAAAACGTTTGACAGATGATTTTTCTATGTTATACTTCGCCATATGAAAAAGATATTCGTACTCCCATTGCAGCAACTGACACAACCACTATATACGGTTGTGCTTGTTGGTGCGGATTAAGAATACAGTAAGAAGAGTATCTTTTCCATCAGCAAGCCAGCCTTAGAGCTGGTTTTTTTGTGCTTAAAAAAATAAAATGAAGGAGTTTATTACATTATCATCGGGGTATAGCGCAGCCTGGTAGCGCATCTGGTTTGGGACCAGAGGGTCGTAAGTTCGAATCTTACTACCCCGACCATATTAACGGGTAGACAAATTGGCAAAGTCATCAGATTTTGATTCTGATATTTGAGGGTTCGACCCCCTCCCCGTTATCCAGTTTTTAGTTATGCGGGATTGGCGAAATTTTGGTAGACGCGCCAGATTTAGGTTCTGGTTTCTTCGGAAGTGTGGGTTCGACTCCCATGTCCCGTACCAATTTTATATTGAAGTTACTTCCGGTTCGTCCAATTGGCAGGACAGCAGGCTCTGAACCTGTTAATCGAGGTTCGAATCCTTGACCGGAAACCATATCTTTAGCATTTAAGCATATCATATATGGTTGAATACAAATCATCCGGGCTAAATGGTTTATACATTAGTTTTGTATTACTATTTAAAAGCATCTTTACAGCAACATGGTTGGTTTCGTCATACCCGCTAATAAATATCACCTTTACTTTTTTATTTATCTTTCGTACATCCAGAATAAAATTTAGTCCATTCCTTTTTGGCATAACTACATCTGTAACAATAATATCCACAACGTCTATATTTTTGGAGTACTTATCAATAGCATCCATACCATCATTAGCTTCAATAATTCTGTGCCCTTCGCTGGATAACATTTCAACGACAACAGACCTGACATTGGGATTATCATCAACTACCATAATAGTTTTCGGCTTTATCGTATAAGTAACGTCTTCTTTTGTTTTATGGGTAACGGATCCCTTATAAACAGGCAATTCCATATTGAAAGTTGTGCCTTGATGATATTCACTATCAACAGATATGGTTCCGTGATGTTCCTTTATAGTGCTTATTGTTGTTGACAGTCCGAGCCCTGTTCCATGTCCATTAATCTTGGTTGTAAAAAACGGGTCAAATATATTGTTAATATTCTCTTCTGATATGCCGCTTCCTGTATCAGATATTGTGATATAGAATTTATTATCTTTTACATAAAGCGTTACATCAATACGCTTTATGGATTCTTTCCTGACGGCGTCTCTGGCATTATTAATGAT
>Ga0256829_1000843_pt1 | contig 27561 bp, 19 predicted proteins | sample 131447metaG_FD_185979 | JGI IMG/M metagenome (GOLD analysis project Ga0256829, IMG submission 185979) | Hydrothermal vent microbial communities from Lau Basin, Pacific Ocean - 131-447 | ecosystem: Environmental > Aquatic > Marine > Hydrothermal vents | place: Pacific Ocean: Lau Basin | collected... | reverse complement strand
ATGAAAATTATATATCTATAACAAAATATGATATTGCCGAATGGAACGATATTACTGTAGAACTTAGAGATTTTATCAAAAAATATATAGAAGAAGGTAAAAATATAATAGACCCTAACGCGCCTGAAGTTATTGAAAAATCTACCGAAAAAGTAGAACAGCATTTTGAAAATTTAGATACTACTTCTCAAGAAATTATAAATATCTTAGAAGAATATGTTAAACCAGCAGTGGCAAGTGATGGAGGTAACATTCAATTTGAATCTTATGATGAATCTTCTAAAAGTGTAAAAGTCATATTACAAGGAGCTTGTAGCGGTTGCCCATCTTCTACTTTTACTTTAAAAAATGGTATTGAAAATATGCTAAAAGAAATGTTGCCTGGTAGAGTTAATAATGTTGTAGCTATTAACGGTTAATTAATCCTAAAAATTAAACCTTTTATCTATTTTTAACTTATTTGACTATAAATCAAGCTTCTAAATATCAATTATTTGTAAATTTAATAGTATTAACATTAAAAAAACAAATATTATGGCAGTATTAAAAGTTATTGAAGTTTTATCTAACTCTGAAAAAAGTTGGGAAGACGCAACAAAAAAAGCAGTAAAACACGCATCAAAAAGTGTAAAAAACATACGTTCTGTGTATGTACAAGACCAAAGCGCTATTGTTAAAAGTGGTGAAGTAACTGAGTTTAGAGTTAACCTTAAAATTACTTTTGAAGTTGAGTAACCGCTTTTAGTTTTTATTTATAAAACACCTTATACTAAAAAGCCTGAACATAGTGTTCAGGCTTTTTTTTCTATTTGTATTGGTTTGTTTTTATTAGGAGTTTTCCTAGCGCTTTAGAGTAAAGTGTGCTCTAAATTGCTTCTTGGTATCACTTGTATCTCCTGGTTCTCTATATTCTACTGTAAACCAATAATCACTTGTTGGTAATGGGTTACCGTTATAGGTTCCGTCCCATCCTGGTCCTGTTGGGTTTAATTGCTTTAACAGCTTACCATATCTATCAAAGATGTATATTACTGCATCTGGCTGATCACTAATTCCGTATATCTGCCATGTTTCGTTATATGTATCTCCGTTTGGTGTAAAGAAATGTGGGTAATCCATAACCATCACAGTTGTGCTTGACTCGCCACATCCATTAATATCTCTTACTGTTATTGTATGCTCTCCTCCACTTACATCATTAAATATGTATGTATTGTCATTTGGCTCGTTATTATACCATGGTCCGCCATCTAACTGGAACTCATATGTTGAGATACCTGTTCCAATTGCGGTAACTTGTATACTATGCACGTCTGCAAATGCTGGTGTAATTACATCTGCTTCTATACTTGGTGGTGCGCTTTCTTCTACTAGAGTTGTATCTGTACTTATACAACCTGTTAGGTTATCTTCTATAGTTACTGTATAACTTCCGCCTTGTGTTGGCATGATACTACTTCCGGTTCCTACTACAGTACCGTTTAAGGTCCACTCAAACGTGTAGTCTGAGGTACTTAATCCTGTCTCAATCTCTAATGGATTGATAACTTCGGTTCCGTTTGTATTTACACATAATAAGTAGTTATCTTCTAAATCTACTACTGGCAGTGGATTTATTTCTAATGTAATTGTTGCTATTTCGTAACATACCGAACTATCTACCATTGTACCTGTTCCATCATCTACCATGGTATCATTGTCTACGCGCACATAGATGACTTGTGGGTTTGAGATGTTTTCATATAATAATGGTAATGGGTTTGTTGCTGCTTCGGCATCTGCTAAAGTCTCATAGTAACTTGTTATATAGTTTGCTGGATCTTGACCCATTAACACTGCGCCATCTTGACTTGATAAATCAAACTGTACACTGTCATTTGCTGGATTACCATCAAATTCTATATTATCATCACATTCATAATACGTTGGCATTGATTGATTTGCTTGCGCTGCCTCATTTACCTCTATATTAAACATTGTAGTGATATCACATCCTGTTGTTGTATCAGTAATATTTACATAAATAACTTGAGGATTACTTGTATTGTTATACGGACTTACTAAAGTATTTACTCCTGCATCGGCATCGGCTTGTGTATCATGATAGGTTACTGTAAACACTGTTGCATCTTGACCGTTTAGTATCTCGGTTGTTTTACTTTCTAAGTCAAAGCCTGCTACTTCATCTGTGTTTAATTCACAAATAATATAATCTTCGATTGGACTTACTACTGGTAATGCGTTTACTGTTATATCAAAATCTACTATTGTAAAGCAGCCTGTTCCGTTTAATCCTGTTTCGTCATCTCCATTTGTTACTCTTACATAGATTGTTTGAGGGTTGATAGCTGTTCCTGGATTATCTGGATCTTCGTTTGTGTGCATTGTTGCGTCTGCTATTGCATTACTTCCTGCTAATGCATCGTCTAAACTTGTGTAGTAACTTGCTGTTACACCTGCTTCTCCATTTATGATAGCAACTTCGTATGTCGTTAAATCAAACGCTTCTATCATATCATTTGGTCCTACTATGTTTACATCATCACACAACTCTAAATCTGTTGGATCTGGTGTTGGTGTTGGATTTGGTAATACGCGTATAGTTAATGTTGTTAATGAGAAGCATCCTGTATCATTATCCGTTACTCTTACATGTACTGTTTGTGCGCCTGGATCTGTATTTTGATACATCGTTGGATCTGGTATTGCGTTGGTGTCTGCTTGTGCATCTGCTAGTGTTTCGTAATACGTCACTGTCCAACTTCCCACGCCGCCTGTAATTTCATCATTCTTTACTGTTAAATCAAATACAGCATACTGATCATTGTTCTCATAGTAATTAGCATCTAACTCATCACATATTGATAATGCGGTTGGCTGTACTATGACTGGTGGAAACTCTACTCTAATTTCAAATTCTCCTAAACTTACACATCCATTTATATTACTTTCTAAGCGTATATAAATAGTTTGTGGGTTACTCTGATTGGTATAGTTACCTGTATTTACTATTGGATTTGCTCCAGTTTCTGCTTGGGCTTGCGTCACGTGATAGGTTAACACATAATCTGCTGGGTTTTGCGTCCCTAATATTTGTGGCGTCATTACTGTGTTAAAATCAAATTGATTAAACCCATCATCGTCATCATCACATATAACATAATCTTCTAAATCTGTTGGGATAACTGGTGACTCCTCTACTATTAAATCCATTGTTACTATCGTATAACATCCAGTGATATCATTCTCTGCTCTTACATAAATAGTTTGAACGTCTGGATCTATATTCTCGTAAGGCAATGTGCTTGGTATTGGATCTGTTGCGTTTTGTGCATTGGTTAAGGTTTCATAATAACTAATGCTAATGTCTGGCTCTCCGTTAATAATGGTGGTTGTTTGACTGTCTAAATCAAATTCGGTATAAAAACCATCATTATCATCATCACAAGCTACTAATGGCGATGGTGTTGCTGGTGATGGTAATGGGTTTACTCTTAAATCTAAAGTAATTGTACTTACACATCCGGTAACATCATCTTCTGCTCTTACATATACAGTCTGTGGGTTTGGTCCGTTTGTATATGGACTAAAAATCTGTGCGGTTGCATCTGCTGTATTTGCTCCTGCTTGTGTATCATAGTATGTTAACGTAATACCGGTTTGCCCATTTAGGATTTGTGCATTAGCATCTTCTAATGTAAATACTTCTTGCTCATCTCCTGGATTATTGTAATCACATAAATTTAATGGATCTGGTTGTACTAATACTGGTAACGGATTAACTATTAAGTCTAAATCAGTCACTGTATAACATCCTGTAGCATTATATTCTACTCGCACCCATATTGTTTCCATATCCGGTGTAACATTGGTGTAGTTAGATGGTGTGCCTATTGCATTTGACGGTGCTTCTGCATCTGTTTCTGACTGATAGTAAGTAATGGTTACCTCTGATGGGTCTATATCATTACTTGTATCTGAGTCTAATAGGTTTAATAGCTCGTCATTTGCTTGTGTTAAATCAAATGCAGCTAATCCATCGGTATCATCATCACATTCTTCTAATTCAGCTGGTGTTAATTCTATTTGTGGTGTTTCATTTACTATTAACTGTAACTCGACATAACTTGCGCAGTCTGTTACTATGGTTTGACTCTCTACTCTTACATAAATAGTCTGTGTCTCAAAAACAATGTTATCGTATGGACTTGATAAGGCATTTACATTATTCTCTGCATCACTCATCGTTTCATGATACGTAACCACTAATCCTGCTGCGCCGCCTGTTACTTGCGTGTCTGCATCGGTTAACATAAATTCTCCAAAACCATCACTGTCTGGATCACAAAACTCTAACGCTGTTGGTGTAAATGCGGTTGGTGCTTGTTCTACTTGTAACTCTAACGTAGTAGTATCATAACATCCTGTATTTGCATCTTCTACTCTTACATAAACTATTTGACCATTAGCTAAATTTGTATATGGGATTGGTAGTGGGTTTGTAGCTGTTTCTGCTTCTGGTAATGTTAAGTAATAACTTGCTACATAACTCGCTATACCACCTGTAACTTCGGTATCTTTTAATGTTAAATCAATTTGTGTGATACCGTCTGGCACGTTATCATCACATACCTCTAACGGTGTTGGATCTATTGCTATAACCTCTGGATGTACAGTTACATTTTGTGTTGTTGTTGTTGGACATGCTCCGTTAGTCGTATACTCTACAGTATGTGTTGATCCTGGTAATGCTCCTGTTACCTCTCCTGTTGCAGGATCTATCGTTGCGCCTGTACTTGTTAATGTAAAGGTTCCGCCTGTCATACCTGTGATTGTGGCTATTGCTCCGTCACAAGTTGGGTCTAACGTAAAGCTTGAATCGTCTGCTGGTAATACATTTAATACAAATGTGCTTGTTGCTGGACATTGGGTTGCTGTAGTGTACTCTACCGTATAACTTGTTCCTGGAGTTGCCATCGTTACTTCTCCTGTTGATGGGTTGATTTGTACAGTATCGCCTGCTGGTGCTGCTGGGTTAAACGTATACGTCCCGCCTGGCATCGCTACTGTATCTACAGTTCCTCCATCACAATTTGGTATCATTGTAAAACTTGGATCATCTTCTGTTAACGTTGTAACAGTTTGCGTGCTTACTTCTGGACATGGTCCTGATGTGGTATATTCTATCGTATATGTTGTACCGTAATCGCCGCCTGTTACTTCTCCTGTCGCTACGTCTATTGTTACTGGTGCGCCTGGATCTGGATTTAAGGCAAATGTTCCGCCTGCGTCTCCTGTTATTGTTACTGTTGCGCCATCACAAGTCGCTGTTGCCGTAAAACTTGGGTCTTCTAATGGATATACTGTTACATCTACTGTTGTCGATGCTGGACAAGTACCGTTTGTAGTATGTTCTACTGTATAGGTTGCTCCTGATGTACCGTTTGTAATCGTTCCTGTGCCTGAATCTATCGTTGCTCCATCGCCTGGTAATGGATTAAAAGCATAGGTTCCGCCTGATAATACTGAACTATCTACTACAGCTCCATCACACGTTGGTTGCATCGTGAAACTTGGATCATCTGTTGTTAATACTGTAAAGTTAACCGTAGTTGTCGTTGGACATGTACCTGTTGTTGTATAGGTTACGGTATGAGTGGATCCAGATGCGGCTCCTGTTACTGTTCCTGTCGCTGAATCTATCGTTGCTCCTGTGGTTGTTAATGCAAAGGTTCCGCCTGGTGTTACGACATTACTCATTACTGCCCCATCACACGTTGGTGTGACTGTAAAACTTGAATCGTCATTGGCATTTACTATTAAATTAAATAATGGCATCGCTGTTGCACTATAACACGTCGCATCTCCCGCTGCCTCTATTCTTACATAGATTGGCTCGTTGGGTCCGCCTACATAAGGACTCGTTAATGCGTTTGTGTCTGAATCTGCTTCTGCAAAACTATTATGATACGTCACTACATAATCTGACGCTGGCTGTGTCCCTAATATTAATAGCGTCTGACTCTCTAAATCAAATGGCTCTACACCATCATTACTCGGATCATCACAAACTACCATATCTGACGCTGGATTGATTGTAGGTTGAGCTGTAATATTTAAAGTAAATGTTTCAGACTCATAACAACCTGTATTTAAATACTCTACTCTAACATAAATAGTTTGAGGATTACCTAAAGTAGCTGTTGTCGTGTAAGTATCTGGTGTTGGTATTGGATTAGTATCGGCATCTGCGTCTGCCTGACTTTCATGATAAGTTATAACTAAATCTGAAGGGATTGCTGATGGTGCTAATATCGGAGTATCATTTTCTGTTAAATCAAAAATATAAGGTGGCGCTCCTGGATTACACATAAATAAATCATCTGGTTCTCCATTATCTACTTCTGGATAAACATCAATACAAACTGTCTCTGTATATTCACATCCAAAATCATTTAAAACTCTGTAAGTATAACAATGTTGACCAGGCGTAGAAGGCTGAACAGTAATATCGTTTCCTGACGTACTAACAATAGAAGGGTCTGAATCCCAAGCTTCTGATGTTGTTACTGGTGTAAAAGAATATTCTGGAGGTTGTAATGTAGGATCAAACTCTATACTCCATGAAAAAATATAACCATTATCAATTGATAAATTATCTATTATTTCTATACACCAATCTCCATTTAAAGGGCTTCCTAACAAATCAGATAGATTTCCTTCAGGAAGATAAGTTCCTGGTGTAATAGAATTATTTGGAGGATTAGAACCAGCAGTAATTGTTGGTCCATTTTCTATAGTTACTGTCCCTGTACTAGAGAAACAGTAATCTGCACCTGTACCTGGCGTATTAGTTCCATCGTCATTTGCTCCTCCTAGGTATGTACCATTACCTCCTGGGTAACCTTTAAGTACTGCGGTTTGACCATTTGGACTTATAATATTAATATCTAAATCTCCCATATAAGAATGCTCCATATTAACACAAATTGCAACAATTTGATTTACATCCGTTAATGTTAATGAAGATTCGTAACAATCAACTGTTACACATGTTTGGTATGTGGCTCCAGAACCATCAGGTAAAAATGTAGTACCACTTACTGGCGGAGTACAATCATTAATAAATTCTACTTGATTTGCTACTCCCGTTAAGGTTACCTGTTCTCCAAAACATGCTGTTGAAGCAGATGCAGTAGTACCTGTAAAGTCAGGCTCTGTACTTACTTGAATAACTTGATTGATTAAATTGGTATTACTACAACCTGATGGATCAGGATCTGTATTTGTATCTGTAACATTTAAATTTACAATATACACACCTGGATTAGGGTAAGAAAAAGTTGCTGTTTGACCAGAAACTGTATTTCCATCTCCTAAATCCCATTCGTACGTTGCTCCAGTACCATCTACAGAAAAGTTAGCACTTCCGTTTAATGTTATAGGATCTCCTGGACAAACTCTTATATATCCATCTCCATTTGGAGCTGGTGAAGATGAATCTAATTGCGAAACAATAGTTTGACATGGTTCATAACAAGATACATTTGCTTCCCAACCAGTTGTATTAGCAGAAGCATCTGATGTGAATTCGATAGTAAGACATCCTGTTGGATTGTTTGGTGTAGCAGAAACAAAACCTGGGTTTGCTGAAGCTCCACCACCAGAGAATGTTCCAAAAGCATTTGCTGCTGTACTATCACCATCATAAATAGTCATTTCATCAGTGCCATTTTGGGTACTAAAAGCAACAAAGTCTAATTGTACCTGCTGTCCAGGAGTATCTGGACATATAGTTAATATAAAACTTTCATCATTAGCGTAGTTACCTGCACTTCCACCTGAATCATAAAATACGCCTCCACATTGACTTACAGTTGTGGTTTGCATAATTATGTCTTGAGAAAACACAAAAAAAACGTTTAGTAATAGAGTTATAGTAAGTAAAAACTTTTTCATTTTGTAATAATTTGAAAGTAAAATCTAGCGACTAGTTATTTTTTTAAATTTTGAGCCTTTATAACAATATAATATTGTGTATTATCAATTCTGTATATCGCAGAACCAACTTTAAAAAATTCTAAATTATATTTTAAAGGATTAAATGTGTTTATATCAAAAACCTGATCTCTTTTAAGCTCTTTATTATAATTATTGAACAAACCAACCGTTGAAAGTAAAGTCACTTTACTTTTTGAGTTATAATGAGGTAGCTTTGTAATTAATAATCTATTTCTTAATAAATGTTTTAAATCCTTAATTTTTTGTGGTCTACTCAAAACATATTTTTCTAATTTGTCTTGATAAACTTCTTTAAGCATCCCTAATTCTTTTGCAGTAAAAGGAGCTTCTAAATTATCTCCATATTTAACTGGCTGCGTTTTTAATTTTCTATTGTTTTGAGCATTAACGTTTTGCACAGTAAAAACAATCGCAAAAAAAGATATTAGCAATAATATACGTCTCATAGTATTTTCTGAAATAATAAATTAAGACGGAAAATTAAGAAATTTTTAATAAACATTATGTTAATTAAAGAATGTAATTTACTTTTCAATGCTATTAAGTTTAAAACTTGCTAATTATTAACTTTAATTAAACTATTAGATTTTAATAATTGATTATCTTTGCAAACTATTTTAAACATCACATTTTTTATATAAATGAAGATTGATAACTCTGTAGAAAACATAGACAATAATGATCCTATTGGCGAAAACCATATAGGCACAAGTCATGACACACCGCTTAGACCTGATGCTTTTGCAATTTCTGACAAAGAAAAAATAGAAAGTATAAAAAAAGACGTAACAAACATAATGAATACCCTAGGTTTAGACCTAACAGACGACAGTCTAAAAGGGACACCTAACCGAGTAGCAAAAATGTTTGTGAACGAAATTTTTGGTGGGTTAAACCCAGATAAAAAACCTAACGCGTCAACATTTGATAACAAATATCAATATGGAGAAATGTTGGTTGAAAAAAACATCACTGTATACTCTACTTGCGAGCATCATTTGTTACCAATAGTAGGACGCGCTCATGTCGCTTACATTTCTAATGGAAGTGTAGTTGGGCTTTCTAAAATGAATCGTATTGTAGATTATTACGCAAAACGACCACAGGTACAAGAACGTTTAACCATTCAAATAGTAAAAGAATTACAAGATGTTTTAGGTACTGAAGACGTAGCATGTGTTATTGATGCTAAGCATTTATGCGTAAACTCTAGAGGTATTAGAGATATTGAAAGTAGTACCGTAACTTCTGAGTTTGGAGGCGCTTTTAAAAACAAAGAAACTAAACGCGAATTTTTAGATTACATCAAATTAGAGACTAAATTTTAGTATCAATCATGCAACTTTACCAAAACCAAAATATTAAAATATACAACTCTTTAACAGGAGAAAAAGAACAATTTAAATCAATACATGAAGGTAGCGTTGGTATGTACGTTTGTGGACCAACTGTTTACAGTAATGTACACCTAGGTAACGTTAGAACATTTATGTCTTTTGATGTTATTTTTAGATATTTAAAATATTTAGGTTACAAAGTAAGATATGTACGTAATATTACAGATGCTGGACATTTAGAGAATGATGCAGATGTAGGTGAAGACCGTATTGCTAAAAAAGCACGTTTAGAAGAAATAGAACCTATGGAGGTCGTACAACGTTACACTGTAGATTTTCATAATATTCTAAATACTTTTAATTTTTTACCACCAAGTATAGAACCAACTGCAACAGGTCATATTATTGAGCAAATAGAACTTATTAAAACAATAATTGACAATGGTTTTGCTTATGAAGTAAATGGCTCTGTTTATTTTGATGTACATAAGTACAACGAAAGCAATGAATACGGAATTTTAAGTAAGCGTAAACTTGAAGACCTAATACACAACACACGTGAACTTGATGGGCAATCTGATAAGAAAAACCCTCAAGATTTTGCGCTTTGGAAAAAAGCAGAACCTGCTCACATTATGCGTTGGCCATCTCCTTGGAGTGATGGTTTTCCTGGTTGGCACTTAGAGTGTACAGCAATGAGCACTAAATATTTAGGTGAACATTTTGATATACATGGTGGCGGAATGGATTTAAAATTCCCACACCACGAGTGCGAAATTGCTCAAAACCAAGCAGCAAAAGGAAAATCTCCAGTTAACTATTGGATGCATGCTAACATGCTAATCATGAATGGTAAAAAAATGGCAAAATCAACCGGCAATTTTATTTTACCAAATGAAATTTTTACAGGAGACAACCCACATATTACTAAAGCATTTACACCAAGCGTTGCTCGTTTCTTTATGCTCCAAGCACATTATAGAAGTGTTTTAGATTTTACAAATGATGGTTTATTAGCTGCAGAAAAAGGATATAACAGATTAATGGAAGCTGTTAAATCTTTATCAGAATTAAAAATTTCTGATAAAAGCAGCATCGATATTAATGCTTGGAAACAAAAGTGTTTTGATGCTATGAATGACGATTTTAACACACCAATTTTAATAGCCAACCTTTTTGAAGCTGTAAAATATATCAATCAAATAAAAGATGGTACAGTAACAATAACTAAAGAAGATTTAGAGACGCTTACAAAAACCATTAATGATTTTACTTTTGATATTTTAGGATTAAAAGATGATACAAATCAAGTCAATACTGGAACAGACAAACTATCGGGAACAGTAGAACTTTTAATCAAATTACGTCAAGAAGCAAGAGCTAATAAAGACTTTGCTTTAAGCGATAAAATTAGAGACGAATTAGCCGAAGTAGGCATAAAACTTAAAGATGGTAAAGACGGTACAACCTTTACTACAAATTAATATTAAATCCTCTCTACATGAGAGGATTTTTCATTTTTAACAATGAAAAAACTGATTATCAAACCTTTTTTATTTCTTATAAAAGTCTATCAAACTTTTATATCTCCATTTACACCAAATACTTGTAGATATCAACCAACATGCTCACATTACACTAAAGAAGCATTGATAACACATGGATTAATAAAAGGTGGTTGGTTAAGTATAAAAAGAATTTTTAGCTGTCATCCTTTTGGTGGTAAAGGTTTTGATCCAGTTCCTCCAAAAAAAGAAAAAGAATAACTACACTATATAAAATTAACCTATTGCTTAACAGGTATAGTATCTTTTACAATTCTATATTCGTAATAGTCCATTTTATCACCAACTTCTAGCAATAATTTTTCTGCAACACCAGCATTAACCTCTAATACAAATTGAGCTTTTGTTTGAGATGGTAAAGAAGACTCATCAAAAGGTTGAGCGTTTTCTTGAAAACTAACAATACGCTTATTGTGATCTATAAAAATTAAATCTAAAGGAAAACGTGTGTTTTTCATGTAAAAACTACGCTCTCTCACATCAGGAAACACAAATAACATACCTTGATTATCTTCCATTCCATCGCGATACATTAAGCCTGTTTGGATTTGGTATGGTGTTTTTGCTATCTCTATATCAAAAATTTTAACTATAGTATCTGTTGTGCCTTTAAAAAAAGTAAGTTCTCCTTCTTTTTTAAATTCTACTTTAACTTGCTCTATTGTTTTCTTTTCTTCTTTACATGAAGTAATACAAATAGCAAAAACTATAATTACAATTAGTGGCTTGTAAAATCTCATTAGATATTAGTTTTTTTTGGTTTAAAAGTGAACATAAAATATAAGCCTATAAGTATAAACGGAATACTTAATAATTGTCCTGTATTTAATAACCAATCTGCACGTTCTGGGTTTTGAGCTTCTTTTACAAACTCTACAAAAAATCTTACTGTCCAAAGCAATACTAAAAACAGACCAAATAAGAAACCACGTTGTTCTCCTTTATTAGTTTTTAAATAAAAATATAACAGAATTAAGAACACAAAAATATAACTAAAAGACTCATATAGCTGAGCGGCGTGGCGATAAGGTACTGCTTCTAAAAGAGTGGCAAATTTTGGATTATCTGTTACTGCAGCATAGGCTTTTTTTACGTCTTGGATACCTGTTAGTTTTACAATTTCTGACTTGTGATAATAGTCTTGCACAAAGCGTACACCTAAGTTAGAGTCTGTTACTTTACCAATAATTTCTGAATTTATAAAATTACCTATTCTAATAAATATAGCTCCAGAAGCTACAGGTATTACAATACGATCTAAAATCCACATTAATGATTTGTAATTATATTTTTTACGGTATAAATACATACCTATAATAATACCTATTGCTGCACCGTGACTTGCTAATCCTTGAAAGCCTGTAAACTCGAATTCTGGTTTGGTGCGTATTGGTAGAAAAATGCTTAAAAAATCTTGGCTAAATAGTTCTGGTTGATAAAATATAACATGACCTAATCTTGCACCTAACATAGTAGCTAAAACTGTGTAAATAAACAAAGGATCAAGATATTCTAATTTTATTTTTTCGCGTTTAAAGATATAGCTCATTATTTTATGTCCTAAAACAAATGCTATAATCCACATTAAACTATAAAAATGAATTTTGAAGTTTCCTGCTATATCTATTCCTGTTATTGGATTCCAGTCAAATTTTAATGCGTACATACTATTTTTTTTGCGATTGTAAATATAGTATTTATGCTTTAGTTATAAATAGAATTAACGCAGGTTTATTAATTGCTTATAATATTTTAATAAGAAAAAATGTTAAGTTAATATATATTTCACCTTCATTTTGCCTTGATGCAAAACGAAACAAAAAATCATATCAAAATTAGGAAATTGCTAAAGCATCATTCGTTTTCGGAATTACGTGCTTAAAGCTACGCTTTGCAGCTTCATTCCTTCACTCATTATTTCTGAATTTTGAATTTCAATTCTCCGAATTGATTTTAAGGACATTACTTATATTTTCTTCCTTATTTAAAATTTACAAATCTCTAACGTCTATTGTAGATTTAATTTTATAAGTAGTTGCGTTAGGGATTGTAATGAAAATCCCACAGCGAGGTACGAGCGAGGAATTGTAATGTAAAGCCCGACGCACTTTTGCCCTAAAGCAAAAGTGGGTAACGCCCAAAATAATTGCATAAAAAAAGCCTTTTTACAAGTGCAAAAAGGCTTTTTTATTATTTGGAGTTTGAAGGACTATTTTACAACAGTCTCATCAATTACTTCTTCTTTTTTCTTTAAAGCGTCTGCTGCGTTTCCTTTTTTAACAGTATCGTACATGGTTGGTGTTGCGATAAATAATGATGAATATGTACCTACAATTACACCTACGATTAAGGCAAACATAAATCCTCTAATAGATTCGCCACCAAAAATAAAGATAGCTAATAACACTACTAATGTTGTTAAAGAGGTATTTAATGTACGGCTTAACGTACTGCTTAACGATTTGTCAATTACTTCTGTAAATGGCCAGTTGGTATGCTCGTTAAAGAACTCACGAATACGATCAAATACAACCACGGTATCGTTTAACGAGTAACCGATTACGGTAAGAATTGCTGCAATAAATGCTTGATCAATTTCCATTGAGAATGGCATAAACTTGTATGTTAATGAGAATACACCTAATACAATAATAACATCATGGAAAACAGCCGCTACTGCACCAAGAGAGAATTGCCATCTTTTAAAACGGAATAAGATATATAAGAATACCACTACTAAAGATCCTAATACAGCCCAGAAAGATGCTTGTTTAATATCATCTGCGATTGATGGACTTACTTTGTATTGATCCATAATACCTATTTGCTTGTCTGCTTTAGAAAGGTCTTTAAACTCTTCAAAAGATTGACCGTTTAAATAAGGCTGTAACGCGTTGTATAGTTTTTCTCTTACTTCTTCGTCTACTTCGTTAGCAGTTTCGTTAATCTTATATTTTGTAGAGATTTTTAAGTTATTCTCGTCTCCTACAGTTTTTACAGATGCACTTCCAAACACTTCTGGTGTAGCTAAAGCTTCTTCTACCTCAACAGCGCTAACTGGCTCTGCAAAACGCACTTGCGTAGTACGTCCTCCAACAAAGTCAATACCTTGATCTAACCCATTAGTAAATAAAGACCCTAAACTTACTATTAATAAAGCTCCAGAAATAATATAAGCTACTTTACGCTTTTTAAGGAACTCGATATTAATATTTCTGAACAAGTTTTTAGTTACACCTGTAGAGAAATCTAATTTACCGCCTTTATTTACATACCAGTCAATTAATAATCTAGTAATAAAAATTGCTGTAAATAAAGATGTACCAATACCAATTAATAATGTAGTTGCAAAACCTTTAATTGGTCCTGTACCAAATACAAATAAGATTAATGCAGTTAAACCTGTAGTTATGTTAGCATCTAAGATTGATGATAAAGCGTTACTAAATCCGTCATTAATTGCAGATTTTTGATCTTTACCTTTACTTAATTCTTCTCTAATACGTTCAAAAATAAGTACGTTAGCATCTACCGACATACCTATTGTTAATACGATACCAGCAATACCAGGTAACGTTAACACTGCACCAATACCCGATAAAATCCCGAAGATTAATAAGATATTGAATAACATTGCGATGTCTGAGAATATACCAGCTTTACCATAATAGAAAACCATCCATAATAATACTAACGCTAAAGCAATACCAAAAGACATTGTACCACTATCAATAGCTTCTTGTCCTAAAGATGGACCAACTATACTACTTTGAATAATATCTGCTTTTGCAGGTAATTTACCAGCACGTAAAACGTTAGCTAAATCTGTTGCTTCTCTTAGAGTAAAGTCTCCAGAAATTTCTGTACTTCCACCAGCAATTGCTCCGTTAGAAGCTGTTGGTGCAGAGTATACTGTGTTATCTAAAACCACTGCAATTTGACCTTGAGTTTTGTAAGCTTCTCCGGTCATTTCTTCCCAAATCTTAGCGCCTTTACTGTTCATTTGCATACTTACAACAACTTTGTTTGCTTGATTGTAAGTTTGACGCGCGTCTGTAACTACTGCACCACTTAATGGTGGCTCTCCATCTCTGTTACCTTGTAAAACATATAAGTCTACTACTTCGCTATCTTCTGCTACTTTACCAAATACAAATTTTGTGTAACGTAACTCTGCAGGTAATTTTGCTCTTACTTCTGGCATAGCTAAAAGTTTAGCTACCTGCTCTTTATCTTCTACTCTAACTTGTGCTAAAGTTGCCCCAAAACCAGGACCAACAAAAAGATCTAATAAAGGATTGCTTTCTACAACTGTTTCATCTTCTTCTCCTGTTAAGTCTGCAATAGCTTGCTCTTCTTCAGTCATTTCTTCTTCATCTGCAGTTGCTTGATCTGCTTTAGCTTCTCCTTCTTTTGCTTTTAATACTTCATTAGCATCAAGTAAAAATTGACTAAATAATTGAGAGTTTGAACCATACCAAAACTCTAATTGCGCTGTTGTTGTTATTAAATCTGTAGCTCTTTCTACATCTTTAACACCTGGTAATTCTAATAATACACGACCAGAGTTACCTAAACGTTGGATGTTTGGAGACGTTACACCAAACTCGTCAATACGCTTACGTAAAACTTCAAAAGCAGAAACAATAGACTCGTCTATTTTTGTTTCTAAAACTACTTTAGTCTCGTCATCAGACATATTAAGATCAATCTCGCCTACTAAAGAACGTGTTGCAAAAATATCTGGAGATGCTAATTTTTTATCTCCTTTGATAGCGTCAAAAGCAACAAAGAAATCTTCTAAATATGTATTTTGACTATTTTTCTGAATTTCATCTGCATCATCTAATGCTTTTCTAAAAGTTGGATCTGTACTTCCGTCTGCAAGACCAATTAAGATGTCTTTTACAGAAATTTGTAAGATAGCTTCTAAACCTCCTTTAAGGTCAAGACCTAACTTCATTGAGTTTTCTTTAACTTCAGCGTAATCGCTTCCTAAGAAAACACTTTCTTTAGATGTTGCTAAAGAGTCTAAATATCTTGCTGCATATTCGTTTACTTTTGCGCTACGATCCTCTGCAGACGCATCTATTTTTTGTTCTGCTATCTGTGTAGCTTCGCTCTCTACCGCATTATTTTTAAATGTGAAAGACAGCTGGTAAATACTTACCAATCCAAATAAAACTGCAAATAGTTTTATTAATCCTTTGTTTTGCATTGTTTGTTAATTTTTGGTCAATTTTATAAATCGGGCAAATATAATTTTTCCCTTAATAATTGACAATTATAATGTTTAAAATGATTTTGTTAAGCTGAAAAGCTTTTAAAGGTTGAATTCCTTTTTTTATTAAGATTGAAATGAAAAAGGTCCAGCTCTAACCTCTGGTATAGTGTAAGTTTTATTACTAAAAGTCAAATGGTATTGACTTGAAATATTTTGTTTTAAAACCGAAATATTAAGAAAATCGATTACTACAAAAGCATCTAAGTAAAACGGAAGATTTGTATTAGAAGAACGATCGTAATCTTGCTTAGTTACAATTATACTTTTTCCAGCAGAATTATTTTGATTTTTTGAAGACGTTTTAATCTCATAAACATCAAAATCAAATCCTTTTTTGCTAGTTTTTTTAGGTAGATTACTTTGGTTTTCTTCTAGATTTAAATAGCCTGATGCTATTTCTATCTGTAATGCTTTTGAAAGTAAAGACTTAATAACAACAACATCTAAGTTACTGTGATAACTTATTTTTAATTGTTTATTAGCGTCCTTTTCTACAACTATATTAGTAACATCAATAGCCTCCAATTGCTCTTGTATTAAAGCAATTGTTTGTTCTGATTGTTCTAACGTTACTGTTTGATCTTCAAAACGAATATGTACTTCTTGATTTGGTAAAGAAGCTTGGTTTTGTAAAACTCCAAATACAGCTAGAACAACAATTAGAGCACTGATGTACCATTTTGTTTTCATAAGTACCAAATATAAAAAATTAAGTCTTTAAAAAGGCTGATTTTGAGGTTTTTTACAAATAAAAAAGAGCAACGAATGTTACTCTTTTTTTATTTAAATTTTATAAAATAAATCTTTACTGATCCTCCATTTTAGAATAACCTTCTGGTGGAGTTAAATCGAACATGTTATTTGGTACAGCTTCATTTTTAACTTCTGTAACATCGTACAACAAGGTCATTTTCATACCTTGCTGAAGTACGTTTATTTTCATAAATAAAGGAAAACCATCTAACTCGTCTCCAAACTGAGACGTTTCTTGAGTCTGAGCTTTAATTTGATCTGTAGCAAATATCTCCATAGTCATATCTACACCATCAGTTTTCATTGTGATATTGTACTGTTGGCAATCATATCCTAAAATAGTTTTTGTTTGATCTCCTTTAGTAATTTTAATATCATCGCCTAAGTCTTCTGGCACTTCATAGTCTGTAATGCTAAATTTTTTCCCATACATAGGATTGTTTAAAAGCGTTAATACTTTTTCCTTCTCTTTATCAACTATTGTAATAGTCTCTCCTGACATTGGACTACTAGTTTCTGCTCTTACTCTATCTTCTGTAAAATATGTTGTAATTTTAGTTTCGCCCATCATTTGTAATTGCGAGTTCATCTCTGCATTATCACTAGACATTGTCATTTTTGAAGAGATTACTCCTTCTTTTAATTCTTCTTGAGCAACACTTACTAAACTGAATGATGCTAGAAGTATAAAAATTAATTTTTTCATTATTTTATTTTTAATTATTGAATGTTGTAATGTACTGAAATTGTTTTTAATTAATACAGATTTTATAAAATAAAAAAGCCTCATAAAGTAAAAACTTTATGAGGCTTAGTTGTATTATTTAATAAAATCTTATAATTCTAATAAACCATTAGTTTTAGACACACCTTCTGCACTTTCTTTCATATGTGCTTTTTCTGCATCGCTAAGTTCAATCTCTACAACTTTTTCAATTCCGTTGCGTCCTAAAATTACTGGCACACCAATACATAAGTCATTTAATCCGTATTCTCCATCTAATAAAGTTGAACATGGGAACATTTTCTTTTGGTCACAAGCAATTGCTTGAACTAATCCAGATACAGCTGCTCCTGGTGCATACCATGCAGAAGTCCCTAATAACTTTGTTAATGTTGCTCCTCCTACTTTAGTATCTTCTTTTACTTGATTTAATCTTTCTTCTGAAATAAATTCTGAAACCTTAATACTATTTCTTGTAGCATGAGATGTTAATGGCACCATACCTTTATCTGAATGTCCTCCAATTACCATACCGTCTACATCGCTAATTGGACATTCTAAAGCTTCTGCTAGTCTATACTTGAAACGTGCAGAATCTAAAGCTCCACCCATACCGATAATTCTGTTTTTTGGTAAATCTGTAGTTTTGTGTACTAAGTAAGTCATAGTATCCATAGGGTTACTAACTACAATTATAATCGTATTAGGAGATTGCTCTGTAAGACTAGAAGACACAGATTTAACAATACCAGCATTGATGCCTATTAACTCTTCACGAGTCATACCTGGCTTACGAGGTATACCTGATGTAATTACACAAATATCACTATCTGCTGTTTTAGAATAATCGTTTGTTACACCTGTAATTTTTGTATCAAAACCATTTAAAGATGCTGTTTGCATTAAATCCATTGCTTTACCTTCTGCAAAACCTTCTTTAATGTCTAATAAAACAACTTCTGAAGCGAAGTTTTTAATAGCAATATACTCTGCACAACTTGCACCAACTGCACCTGCACCAACTACTGTTACTTTCATGTTATATATTTTTAATTGTGTTAATTAATTTATCCTACAAATTTAACAATTTAACCCGAAGAATTAACCGAAAACATCAAAATATTAGGTTAAATTAAGCTTAAAACTAATCTGTTAACTTCTACAGAAAATTATTATTTATAAAACAAAAAAACACCTGAAATATAATTTTCAGGTGTTTTTAATATTCATTTAAATATCTAATTAAGCATCTATATTTGCATAAATAGCATTCTTCTCTATAAATTCTCTACGTGGCGGAACTTCATCTCCCATTAGCATAGAAAATACTCGATCTGCTTCTGTACCATTATCTATTTGTACTAGACGTAATGTTCTAAATTCTGGATTCATTGTTGTATCCCAAAGTTGTTCTGCATTCATCTCTCCAAGACCTTTATATCTTTGGATTTTTGAAGATTCTCCAAATTCTTTAACAATTGCATCACGTTCTTTATCATTCCAAGCATATTGTTTCTTAGCTCCTTTTTTGATTAAGTAAAGTGGCGGCGTTGCTATGTATACGTGACCAGCTTCGATTAATTCTTTCATGTATCTAAAGAAAAATGTTAAGATTAATGTTGCAATGTGACTACCATCAATATCGGCATCACACATAATTACAATCTTATGATATCTTAATTTAGAAAGGTTTAAGGCTTTACTGTCTTCTTCTGTACCTATAGTTACACCTAAAGCTGTGAAAATGTTTTTAATTTCTTCGTTTTCAAAAACTTTATGTGTCATTGCTTTTTCTACGTTTAAGATTTTACCTCTTAATGGTAGAATAGCTTGAAACTTTCTATCTCTTCCTTGTTTTGCAGTACCACCTGCGGAATCTCCCTCAACAAGAAACACTTCACATTGAGCTGGATCTTGCTCTGAACAGTCTGATAATTTACCAGGTAAACCACCAATACTCATCACTGTTTTACGCTGTACCATTTCGCGCGCTTTTTGAGCAGCGTGACGTGCTTGAGCTGCTAAAATCACTTTTTGCACTATGGTCTTGGCTGTATCTGGATGTTCTTCTAGATAATCGGTTAACATTTCTGAAACCGCTTGACTTACAGATGCAGAAACTTCACGGTTACCTAATTTTGTTTTTGTTTGACCTTCAAATTGTGGTTCTGCTACTTTAACAGAAACAATAGCTGTAAGTCCTTCACGGAAATCGTCTCCTGCAATGTCAAATTTTAATTTATCTAACATTCCAGATTCATCTGCATATTTTTTTAGGGTATGTGTTAATCCACGACGAAAACCTGATAAATGTGTACCACCTTCGTGTGTATTAATATTATTTACGTAAGAGTGTAAATTCTCGGCATAACTTGTGTTGTAAATCATGGCAACCTCAACAGGCACTCCATTTTTTTCTCCTTCAAAAGAAATAGCTTCTTGCATTAAAGGCTCTCTATTTCCATCTAAAAACTTGATAAACTCTTTAAGACCTTCTTCTGAATGAAATGTTTCTCCTTCAAAATTACCATCTTCTTTTTTGGCACGTTTATCTATTAAATGAATAGTTATTCCTTTATTTAAGTAAGCCAACTCACGTAAACGGCTAGCTAAAGTATCATAACTATACTCTAATGTTTGTTTAAATATTTCTGGATCTGGTTTAAAGGTTACAATTGTACCTCTTTTATCTGTATCGCCAACAGCTTTTACAGGGTAAAGTGTTTTTCCTCTTTCGTACTCTTGCTCCCAAATCTTACCATCACGATGTACTGTTGCTTTTAAGTGTTCTGATAATGCATTAACACAACTTACACCTACACCATGTAAACCACCTGATACTTTGTATGAGTCTTTATCAAACTTACCACCAGCTCCAATTTTGGTCATTACAACTTCTAATGCAGAAATCCCTTCTTTTTTATGAATATCTACAGGAATACCACGTCCGTCATCTTCTGTTGTAATCGAGTTGTCTTCGTTAATAGTTACTGTAATATTGTTACAGTGTCCTGCTAAAGCTTCATCAATCGAGTTGTCCACAACCTCGTACACTAGGTGGTGTAAACCACGTACTCCAACATCTCCAATATACATTGAAGGACGCATACGTACGTGCTCCATTCCTTCTAATGCCTGAATACTGTCTGCGGAATACTGTTTTTTATTTTCTTCGCTCATATATCGAATTATTAATTATTTCTTGTTTAATTCTTTCCTTTAAAAAGAAAGCCATATACATAAAAAAAGACGCTTTAGCGTCTCTTATGAGTACAAACAAATATACGAAATAAAAGCCCTTTTTCAAGCATTTTTATCTACTTAGAGTTAAAATTATCAACAATTGTTAAAAACCTAAAAACGTCTTAAAAGCGCTAAAAAGCATCTTAAAATTGATTTTAGCTGTTTTTCATTTTTCAGTTTTTAGCGAAAAAAACAAAATCCCGCAAAAGCGAGATTTTGAAGTCATTAATCATTGATATTCTATACTATTTTTTTGTTTAATATGCTGAGTTGTGAACGTTTGCTATTGCTCTTCCTGATGGCTCATTCATTTTCTTAAATGCTTCATCCCATTCTAAAGCTGTTGCTGTGCTACAAGCCACACTTGCTTCTTGCGGTACACTTAATGCTGCTGCATCACTTGGGAAGTGCTCTTCAAAAATTGAACGGTAGTAAAACTCTTCTTTGTTTTGTGGTGTTTGGATAGGGAAACGGTATTTTGCATTTTCCATTTGTTCATCCGAAACTTCTTTGTTTACAATTTCTTTTAAAGTATCTATCCAGCTATAACCTACACCATCACTAAATTGTTCTTTTTGTCTCCAAGCCACGCTTTCTGGTAACATATCTTCAAACGCTTTACGAATAATCCATTTTTCCATACGTTCTCCGTTAATCATTTTGTCTTTTGGGTTTAAACTCATGGCTACGTCCATAAATTCTTTATCCAAAAATGGTACACGACCTTCAATTCCCCAAGCAGCCAGACTTTTGTTTGCTCTTAAACAATCGTACATATGTAGTTTATCTATTTTACGTACTGTTTCTTCATGAAACTCTTTTGCATTTGGCGCTTTATGAAAGTATAAATAACCACCAAAAATCTCGTCTGCTCCTTCACCTGAAAGCACCATTTTGATTCCCATAGATTTAATAACTCTAGCCATTAAATACATTGGTGTTGAAGAACGGATAGTGGTAATATCATAGGTTTCTATGTTATAAATCACATCTTTAATAGCATCTAAACCTTCTTGAATTGTGAATTTAATTTCGTGATGTACAGTACCAATATGGTCTGCTACTTTTTGTGCTGCTGCTAAATCTGGAGAGCCTTCTAATCCAACAGAAAAACTATGTAATTGCGGATACCATGCTGCTTGTTTATCATCACTTTCTATACGTAATTGCGCATATTTTTTTGCAATTGCAGAAGTTACAGAACTATCCAATCCACCAGATAATAAAACTCCGTAAGGCACATCGCTCATTAACTGTCTTTTTACAGCTGCTTCTAGAGCTTCTTTTACTTTTGCTATACTAGTTTCGTTATCTTTTACGTTATCGTAGTCTCTCCAATCTCTATTCCACCACTTAACAAACTTACCATCTTTACTTGACATGTAGTGACCTGGAGGAAATAATTCTATTTTAGTACAAATACCTTCTAAAGCTTTTAATTCTGAAGCTACATAAAAAGTTCCGTTTTGATCCCAACCTATGTATAATGGGATAATTCCCATGTGATCTCTTGCAATAAAATATTCATCTTTTTCTGTGTCGTAAATAGCAAAACCGAAAATTCCGTTCATTTCATCAACAAAATCAACACCTTTTTCTTGGTAAAGCGCTAAGATGACTTCGCAATCACTTTGAGTTTGAAAATCGTATTTACCTTCAAATTGCTTACGTAACTCTCTGTGGTTATAGATTTCGCCATTAGCCGCCAAAACTAGTTTTTTATCTGGGCTAAATAAAGGTTGCTTACCAGAAGCTGGATCTACAATAGCAAGACGCTCGTGCGCCATAATAGCCTTATCGTCACTGTAAATACCTGACCAATCTGGTCCACGGTGACGAATGGTTTTTGACATTTCTAATATTTGAGGTCTTAAATCTTCACTTTTCTGTTTTAAATCGAAAGCACATACTATTCCACACATAATCTTATATTTTAAATCGTTTGTTACTAATTGATATAGCAAATATGAATTTAATGTTTCATTATTAAAACATTAAATAATATTATGCTTACATTTTAAAACAAATAATTATAATATTGATTAAAATTGAAATTTAAGAATAGTAAAATCTCAAATTTTAGTTGAAATATGTGAGTTTAATTATTTAAACCTTTAAATGCCCCCAATTTTCGCCAGTTTTTATTCTGTGCAATTGCATCTCTGAAACGCCAAACTGCTTTGCTAAGATTTTTAAACGTGTACGTCTATTAGGATCTAACAGTTTTTTCTTAAGTCGTAGTGCTTGAGTTTCCGTCAGTTTAGAATATTTAATAACGTTATTTTTGGCAATAAATTCTGGGTTTTTGAATTGGTGAAGTTCTTTTTCTCGTTTAGTTGCCCATTTTAAGTTTTCAACTTTATTATTCGATTTATCATAATTTAAATGAATAACAAACTTGGCATCTTCTGGTTTTTTTAAAAAATGCTGAGCCACTATTTTATGAGTATACCTAGACGTTTTTGTTCCCTTTTTTTTAACAACAGGAACAGTATTATACCCATTTATAGAATATTGTTTTTCTATTAAAATATCTTTACCGTCGACCACCTTTATTAGTCTTCCGTAGTTGGATATTTTAAATGTCATGTTTTCGGAGATATCATCGTCAAAGACAACATCTTTCCACTTTTCATTGTAGTAATTTCTAATCATATTGTATCACATTTACACACTTAATAATATACACTATGATTAATAGCTTGATGCTAATTTACTAAATTTAAGGGATATTGAGATACTTATGTGTTTGCAATGACACTTTCCATTTAGGATTTGCCATTACGTAATCTACAATTAATGGTATCATTTTATCTCTTTTACTCCATTCTGGTTGCATGTATAAAATGCAGTTATCGTTGACTTTAGCGGCTTGTTCTTCTGCAAATTTAAAGTCATCTTTATTGTAAATTATAACTTTTAACTCGTCTGCTTTTTCGTAAACTTTTTTTGTAGGTAATTTCATCTTTTTTGGAGATAAACATATCCAATCCCATTGTCCTGTTAGCTCATAAGCACCTGATGTTTCAATATGAATCTTACAACCTTCTTGCTTTAATTGTTTTGTAAGCTCTGTCATGTCCCAAGTTAATGGTTCTCCTCCTGTAACAACTACTGTATCACTATATTTTTTTGCATTAGCAACAATAGTCTCAGTTTTTGTAGGTGGATGTAGATCTGCAATCCAACTTTCTTTAACATCACACCAGTGACAACCAACATCACAACCACCTATTCTTACAAAGTAAGCTGCTGTGCCTTTATGATATCCTTCTCCTTGTATGGTATAAAATTCTTCCATTAACGGAAGCATTAAACCTTTGTTTACTAAATCTTGAATCTCTTGCTTCATAGCGTGCAAAAGTAAGACAAATAGCTAAATATCTCTTGAAGATTTTTGCTTAATCAACATTTTATCTAATTATTCTTACAAATCAACGAAAAACCTGAAACCAAGGGGCTTGTAATTTCGTAAAAGGAATATGTAAGTTTATTTTTACAAGCGTAAATTAATAGTCATGAAAAAAATTAACATCCTAGTTTTAGTTTTACTAACTTCAGTTTTATCTTTCTCTCAAGTTGGAATAAACACCTCAAATCCAGATAATTCTTCAATTTTAGACATTGAAAGTTCTGATAAAGGTGTATTATTTCCTAGAATGACTTCTGCAGAAAGAGATGCAATTGCAAACCCTGCTAACGGACTTATCATCTTTAATACTGATGATAACAAACTTCAATTTAATATAGGAATAAGTACTGCTCCTATTTGGACATCTGTAAACAATAATCCAAGTGTAAGTACAGATGCTGGTAACCAATTAACTAGTGGATCTGACAATGGTGTTTATTTAGGAAGAACATCTCATTTTGGTAAATTTAGAATTACAGGTACAGGTAATGTTACCATTTCTGGTTTACCTTTTGAGCCTTCTCAAGTAAAATTTACAGCTCATGCTAATGTTGAAACTTATAATTTGAATTCTGACAACGGAACAGGTAATAATAATAGTGGAATTTCTAATGCTTTTGGATCTATGAATGGTTATGTCACAAATTATAACAGTATTATAGACCAACAGATGATTTATGTCGGTGGATCTGGTAACTCTATTAATGATATTTCAAGATTTTCTTCTAGCTCACACTGTATCGGGATTAGATATTCAAACCAAAATGGTGATAGTTTAGGTATAACTTCTGCTTCAATTGTAAGCTTTAATGCTGACGGTTTTACTATTAATGTAGATCGATATGCAGATAATTTAGTTGTTATTTTTGAAGCCTACAAATAAGGAAATTATGAAAAAAATATTTTTTCAAATTGTCTTTATTTGTTTATCATCATTTGTATTTGCCCAAGTAGGAATAAATACTTCAAACCCTGATCAATCTGCAATTTTAGACATTAACAGTAATGAAAAAGGTATTCTTTTACCAAGGTTAACTAGTGCCGAAAGAGATGCTATTTTAAATCCTGCAAATGGTTTGATTATTTACAACACGGATAGTGATGAAATTCAAATCAATACTAATACATCCGCAACACCTAATTGGGAAGCATTAAGTATTACAGCAACGTCAACAGCATCTCCTGGCCAATCTACCAAATACAGCAATGTAGATGTAACAACTAATGTTAATAATAATACATCTATACATTTACCTGTTTTTGGGCTTGCAGAATGGAACGATAATACTTCTCTTTACGTTATAGACAATGTAAATCATACAGTAACTGTTAATGAAACCGGAAGATATGAAATACTAGTTAATGCAAGTATTATATCAACCAGTAATAGTGCAAGAAAAGCTCCAGAAATGTATATTTCTGTAAATGGCACTCAAGTAGGATCGTTTTCTTCTACTGGATACATGAGAAGAGCTAACGGTCATGAAGAAACGACTTTAAACCTGAATGAAGTTATACAAGTTAACGCTGGCGATGTTATTAGTATAGATATTTTAAGAACAGGAAACACTGGTACTGTTAACCTAAGATCATCAGGTAGCACTAATTTTTATATAGAAAAAATACTATAAATAAATCCCTCCAAATAGATTAATAGCAATGAAATCTTTTCTTATTATATTATTTTTTACAATTAATTTCACTTTATCCTTTTCTCAAGTAGGAATAAACACCTCTACTCCTGATGATGGATCTGTTCTGCAAATAGATAGCACAACTGGTGCTTTTGTACCACCAAGAATGACTAGTACAGAAATGAACGCTATACCTACGCCTCTAGAAGGAGCTATGGTATATAATACAACAACAAGTTCTTATTATGTATTTAAAAATAATGTCTGGTCTCCACAATCTAGTCGTACATTGATTATTAACAGAAACTTTCCTAATAACAATAATGCTTTAGCCACACCAAATAACACTTATGTAAACTTTCCAATAGGTACAGCAGATGTTATCTCAAATAATTCAGAAGTATTTAATGTTACTGGCAATGGTACAATAGAGATTTCTCAAGCTGGAAATTATTTATTTACAGCTTCATTATCTTCACCTAATATGCCTAACGGAAACACTAAATACATTTTAGCTCTAGAAGTAAACAACACTTTAGTTGGTTATTTAAACAGAGGTGTTGCAACTTTACAAAGCACTGATTATTGGGGAACAAGCGGCGCTATTATGTATCCAGTAAACGCAAATGATGTTGTAACTATTAGATATGTAATTAATAATAACGGCACTACTATTAATGCTAAATTTGCTAATATAGGCATCACCAAACTGGACTAATAAAGCCTTATAAACTGTTAATATTTGCTTATTAGCTTATTTTTTTCTTCTTGTTTTTTCCTTTACTTTTATCCAAATTTAGTACTATGGGTAATCAAGAAGAATTTTTTAATCACATTGTCAACGGAAACACCTGTAAAGGTGATTTTATCACATTAGGATCTGCTATCTTAAATGAACAGACTTTACAAAACGCTTATGTAAACGTACCTCTAAAAACCATGAATAGACATGGTTTAATTGCAGGAGCAACAGGGACAGGTAAAACAAAAACACTTCAAGTCTTAGCCGAAAATTTAAGCGAAAAAGGCGTACCTGTTTTACTAATGGACATAAAAGGTGACTTAAGCGGTATTGCGCAACCAAGTCCTGGTCATCCTAAAATTGACGAACGTATGGAAAAAATAGGATTAACTTTTGAACCAAAAAGTTTTCCTGTTGAAATTATGAGCCTTTCGGAGCAAGATGGTGTAAGACTTCGTGCAACCATTAGTGAATTTGGTCCTGTTCTAATCTCACGTATTTTAGATTTAACAGAAACCCAAGCTGGTATCGTTGCAGTAATTTTTAAATACTGCGATGATAACAAATTACCCTTACTTGACTTAAAAGATTTTAAAAAAATATTACAATACGCTACCGACGAAGGTAAAGAAGAATTTAAAGAAGCTTATGGAAGAATAAGTACAGCGTCTACAGGTGCAATTCTTAGAAAAATAATAGAAATAGAGCAACAAGGCGGCGATCTATTTTTTGGAGAAAAAAGTTTTGATGTAGAAGATTTGGTACGTACAACACGAGATGGTCGTGGTTATATAAATATTATTAGATTAACAGATATACAAGACAAACCTAAGTTGTTTTCTACA
>Ga0256829_1000842_pt1 | contig 27615 bp, 22 predicted proteins | sample 131447metaG_FD_185979 | JGI IMG/M metagenome (GOLD analysis project Ga0256829, IMG submission 185979) | Hydrothermal vent microbial communities from Lau Basin, Pacific Ocean - 131-447 | ecosystem: Environmental > Aquatic > Marine > Hydrothermal vents | place: Pacific Ocean: Lau Basin | collected... | reverse complement strand
CGTGCAGTGTGCCAATCAAGATCACAGATCGAAATCGAATTAATAAACCTTGGAACACTAACCCAAAAAAGAAAGCGAATATGATCTGAGAAGTTATTCCAATTAATTCATTTTCTGGATTGATCAGATTTGTTATATGAGCTAGTCCAAAACCAATGCTCGCCCAAAGCATGGACCAGAAATACCTTTTTTTGATCGGTTTATGTTTAAAGACTCCATAGAATAGACCAGAGAACAAAAGCACGCGAAACAAAAGCTCTTCAAAGAACCCAGTGCCTAAACATTTTGCTAGATAGAGGGCATTAGAGCTAGTCTGATTAGCTATTTTGTATGTGGCTAACAGCTCTTGCATTTCGTAAAAACTTAGTATAACTAAAACGGCAGCAATTACAGTCCATAGAAGGCTGTTTTTCAGATAGGGACAAACCTTTGTTTTTCTAATGGCTAAAATGGTCAAAAGAACCATTCCGTATCGGATTATTGCTTTGTATAAGTTGTCTGTGCTCTCACTCAGGTCTAAGCTGAAAAGAAAGAGCGATAAAACTAATTTCACGATCAATATTGCGATAACGATACGGATGGTCTTTGACATGCTAATGGTATTTAAAATTCAATTTCAACTTCGATTTCACAATCGTAGAACTCTACACATTGGCATGGGCTAGAAAAGGGCCAGCAAGAGTTCCACCAATTAGTTTCAGGACAAGTTACGGTTCTGGTTTCACAACTGATCTTTATACCTGTCTTCGCTATTCCGTAAGTGCCATTCATGTAATCGTCCATAGCCTCCTTATACTTAAAATCTGGCGATGCAAGATATCTGCGATTGGGCAAGGCTCCATCTGCTTTGACATAAACGGCTTTGGTTGAGGTAAAGATCCCATCGCCCGCAACTTTGTCCAGATATTTTCCGTCGTCATTATAGGTGATACCACCAAAGGTGTAAACAGGCAGCAGCTTTTTGGATTGGTGAAAATTTAGCACCAAAAGTTCTAAGGGGGCCTTGTAAGATTTTGGCTTTCCTTGAAACGGCTCTAATTGTTGAATTGCAACCACAGAATTAGCAAATTCCGAAGCAGAGAGGGCTTCAAGTTTGCCAGCTTTTTTCGTGTCGATTATTGTGGGATTCTTTTGCGGTGTTTGTGCAAAATTATTGGTGCTTAAAAAGGTGCAGAGGAGTAACATTATGAACATGCGTACATTGATTTTCATAATATTGAGATTGTTTAATTAGTTTTTGGCTTTTCGCCTGAATTGCGGGAACCTGGATGCCTAGCAACCTATTGGTTCGGTGATTGAGCGCTTATGTCATTGTCAGTGTCTTTTAAATAGTTAGCTCAGCCTTCTCTTTTGGCCGGATGATAAATGTATGGCCCTATTATGCTGGTTTCCAAGCCAAAGCAATCCATATTTATGTATTTGTTGCAAAATTTATGAATTGACATCTCATAAAGACCGCTGCTAGTCAACCCCTTTTTTAACAGCTTCTTAGAAAATTGTTGGGCTTAATTTTGGTTATCTTTACGTAAACCAAAAAACCATCCTGATGTTTTACGCAAAGATCCGTGCGGCACTGCTCGCACTCTCACTCGTTTTTGTAGCAATTCCTTTCGAATCCCTTGCCCAAGTAGACCAAGCTATTTACGATGCCATGGAGTATCGTTTAGTAGGTCCATTTAGGGGCGGTCGAAGCGCTGCGGTGACCGGTGTTCCTGGAAAACCTAATTTATTTTACTTCGGAGCCACCGGAGGCGGAATTTGGCAAACCAATGACGGAGGCCGCACTTGGAAGAATATCTCTGACGGCTTCTTTGGAGGCTCTATTGGTGCCATAGAAGTAGCAGAAAGTGACCCGAACGTGATCTACGTTGGTGGTGGAGAGAAAACTGTTCGCGGTAATGTGTCTTCTGGATATGGCGTTTGGAAGAGCGTCGACGCCGGAAAGACTTGGAAACAAATGGGCTTAGAAAAGAGTCGCCATATTCCCAGAATAGCCATTGATCCGAACGATCACAATGTGGTCTACGCCGCGGTCATGGGCAACATCTACAAGCCAACCGACGAACGTGGGGTTTACAAAAGTACAGATGGCGGAAAGACTTGGAGAAAGGTCCTGTTCGCTAACCGCGATGCCGGAGCTGTAGACCTGACCATAGACCCTAGCAACCCGAGAGTCTTATATGCATCAACTTGGAATGTACGCAGAACACCATATAGCTTGAGCAGTGGTGGAGATGGCTCTGCGCTTTGGAAAAGTACAGATCGCGGAGAGACCTGGACAGAGATATCGAAGAATCCAGGCTTCCCTACAGATACTTTAGGGATCATTGGAGTTACTGTATCGCCGGTTAACGCAAACCGTGTATGGGCTATAGTTGAGAATAAAGATAAGGGTGGTGTTTATCGCTCAGAAGACGGTGGGGCAACTTGGAGTCACATCAATAGCGAAAGAAAACTAAGACAACGCGCTTGGTATTATACACGTATCTACGCCGATTCTCAAGACGAGGATCTGGTATACGTACTCAATGTACGTTATCATAAAAGTACTGATGGAGGTAAGACCTTCAATACCTATAATGCTCCTCATGGCGACCACCACGATCTGTGGATCGCACCAGAGGATCCGAAGCGTATGATAATCGGAGACGATGGCGGGGCACAAGTGTCTTATGACGGCGGTGAAACTTGGAGTACGTATCACAATCAGCCTACCTCGCAGTTCTATCGCGTGACTACAGATAATGCGTTCCCGTATCGAATTTATGCGGCACAGCAGGATAACTCAACCATAAGAATCAATCACAGAAATGAAGGTTTTAGCATAGGCGAAGACGACTGGGAATCTACCGCAGGAGGTGAGAGTGCCCATATTGCCATAGATCCGCTAGATAACGACATTGTTTATGGGGGTAGCTACGACGGATTCTTGACGCGCTACAACCACAGAACAGGTACTGTCCGCAGTATTAGTGTTTGGCCAGACAACCCTATGGGTCACGGCGCAGAAGATATGAAATACCGCTTCCAGTGGAATTTCCCGATCATCTTCTCTCCACACAATCCGAAGAAAATGTACACCTTCTCCAACCATGTACACGTTACTACCAATGAAGGACAAAGCTGGGATATCATCTCTCCGGATTTGACCAGAAACGATCCGGAGAAATTAAAATCTTCTGGAGGCCCGATCACCCAAGACAACACCTCTGTAGAATACTATTGTACCATCTTCGCTGCAGCGGAGTCGCCAGTTACAGAAGGTCTGATGTGGGTTGGCTCTGACGACGGTTTGGTACACCTTACTCGCAATGGAGGAGCTTCTTGGGAGAACGTAACTCCTAAAGGTATGCCGGAGTGGATGATGATAAATAGCATTGAGCCTTCGCGCTTTGATCCAGCTGTGTGTTATGTAGCCGGAACCAAGTACAAAACGGGTGATTTTGCACCTTATTTATATAAGACCAGCGACTACGGAAAGACCTGGAAAAAGATCACCAATGGAATTGCTGCAGAGCATTTCACGCGCGTATTGCGTGAAGATCCGAAGCAAAAAGGCCTCCTATACGCAGGTACAGAAACTGGGATGTATGTTAGTTTTAACGATGGCGCTTCTTGGCAAGAATTCCAGTTGAACTTGCCTATTGTTCCTATTACGGATTTGGCCTTAAAAGAAGACAACCTTATTGTGGCCACTCAAGGGCGCAGCTTGTGGATCATTGACGATCTGACCTTCTTACGTCAGGCTGCTAAGGCAACCAAGGCAGATGCCATGTTGTTCCGACCTAAAGATACCTATCGTATGGGTGGAGGAGGAAGAGCTGGTTCTCTTACCGAAGGTGCAAACCATCCAGGTGGAGTAATGACGTATTTCTATGTAAAAGATCCGAAAGACAAAGACATTCGTTTGAGTTATATGACCCAAGCTGGAGATACCATTATGAGCTACGGGACCAAAGATCCAAAGAATAAATTGAAGGTTTCAGACGGCAGCAATCTCTTCACTTGGAACATGCGTGGAGAAGGAGCTGAACGCCTCAAAGGAATGATTCTATGGTGGGCAAGTACCAATGCACCTAAAGCAGTACCTGGAACTTACAAAGTTGCTTTGAGTGTGGACGGTGAAAGTCAAGTGAAGACCTTCAATATTCTGCCAGATGAGAACGCAGAGACCGACATTGCAGGAATGCGCGCTCAATTCAACTTCATCAACGATGTTAACGAGACAGTAGACAAAGCGCATAAGGCTATCAAGAAAATCAGAAATGTAAACAAGCAATTGGAAGCCTTCCAAAAGCAATACAAAGGAGACGATCGCGTTGCAGACTTGTTGGAGCAGGCCAAGACCTTGAGTGAGCAATTCTCAGAGATCGAGAAGGCCTTGTATCAGACCAAGAACCGTTCCGGGCAAGATCCTTTGAACTTCCCGATCAAATTGACCAACAAATTGGCACACTTGAACTCCTTGGTAGGCATGGATGATTTCCCGCCGACAGAGCAAGATATTATGGTAAAAAATGAGCTTACTGCTCTTATTAACGAAGAGTTGAACAAGTTCGATGTGCTCATTACCCAAGAGATCGCCAATTTTAATGCTGCGTTCAATAGCTTAAATCTGAACTATCTCTTTGTGGCTGATGAATAAGCTTTTAACCTTATACCTTTTTTTAACTGCTGCGCCTCTACTAAAGGCGCAGCAAGATTTTAAGGCCGATTTTGATTTTCTGTGGAACGAGATCGATAAGAATTACGCTTATTTCGACCGCCAGGGAACCGACTGGGATGCGGTAAAAGCACATTACAGACCACTTACTGACACTGTTTCTCAGCCCTATTATTATACCTTGTTCTTAGAAGCCGTGCTTAGAGAACTCGGTGATCCGCATACCCATTTATTAATCAATACAGATTTAAGTCAACGACTACTACCAAGCGGAACGGATCTTAAAGTGGCCGTGGGAGGAAGCGGCATTGTGGTCTTGGAAACAAGACAAAACTCCAAGGCTAGTTCCTTGGTGTTTAGAGGTGATATTATCCGCACTATTAATGGCACTCCAGCCGTGGAAGCCGCCAAAAAATACTTGGGACTTTTTGTAAGTGATAAGACCCGAGATCTACAGCTGTACAATGCAGCAAATGTGTTGATGGCCGGAGACTATCGCAAACCAAGGATCATTGAGGTCCAAAGAGATGGAGAAACAATTCAAATAGATCTCGGTGTTTGTGAGTTCCCTAAGAATGAGTCAGGGCTATTATCTCATGAGATATTGAATGATAACATTGGTTATATCCGGGTGGAGAATTCCTTGGGCAATACCGATCTAATTAAGGTTTTCGATGATGCATTAGATGAGCTGATGGGCACTAAAGCACTTATACTGGATCTACGCAACACTCCCTCTGGAGGTGATTCTAATGTGGGGATGCCTATTTTAGGCAGATTCACTGCGGAGCCTAAACCGTATCAGACCCATTATCGTGTATCTGAAGATAAACGATGGACAGAAGTGGTTGAGCCCCGTGGCAAAACGTATGACAAGCCCGTTTATGTTCTGGTGAACTATTGGACAGGAAGTATGGGAGAAGGTATGACCATTGGTTTAGATGCTTTTGGTAACAATACTGTGATCGGGACTTCTATGGCGGGACTTCTAGGCGCGAATTATTCGATTAATTTGCCCAATTCAAACTACGGATTAAACATTACCTTTGAACGCTTGTATCATGTAGATGGTACACCGCGAGAGGACTATTTACCTGGAGTGATGCTGAGCACACAAGAATTACTTACCACAAATGATGCGTGGTTAACAAAAGCTCTTGCTCTGATTAACAAGTAAACGTGGAATACAATTATATAAAAGCATTACACTTGATCTTTGTGATTACCTGGTTTGCCGGCCTTTTCTACATAGTCCGGTTATTCGTGTATCAGATTGAGGCATCTCAGAAACCCGAACCAGACAAGACCATCCTAGGAGACCAGCTGAAGATCATGGCCAAAAGGCTTTGGTTTATCATTACTTGGCCTTCTATGTTCTTGGCCATTGGTTTTGCGATCTGGCTCTTGGCCATCCGCCCATTTTATATCACAGATGCATGGATGCAAGTTAAGCTCGGCTTTGTGGTGGCGCTTATTGCTTACCACATTAAATGTCATTTAATATACAAAGACCTTCAGGCCGATAGGGTCAAGTACAGCTCCAACTTCATGCGTTTGTTCAATGAAGGGGCCACCTTAATACTTTTTGCTGTTGTGTTTTTGGTGATCCTAAAGAATGCCGTGAATTGGATTTACGGCACCTTGGGTCTTATTGTATTTGCCCTTTTCTTAATGATGGGTTTCAAACTCTACAAAAGATATAGGGCCGAAAAAGAATGATTCTGGTCTAATATTTGTAGTTTCAGCATAGATTAAAAGCTTCCAAGCCCGGTGAAACTCAGCCTAAGAACACGTATTTTCCTTTCCATGTTGTTGTTGGTAATAGCAGCTTCTGTACTTATTGCTGCGGTTTCTATTTACCAATACAGCGAAGAGGCCAAAGACTATCACACCGAGCGCTTAGAGCGCAAAGAGGCTGCCATTAAGTCGAGCATCAATTATGTGCTTAAAACAACGACCTATCCGGTTGAGACCGAGAATTTATCGCTGATATTCCGCACCAAGATCTACGAGATCAAAGACATTCATAACTTAGAGGTCTATATCTATGACTTAGAAGGGAAATTGCTCAAAAGCTCAAAGGCTTCTTTGATGCGCGATACTACAAGGGTACAAATTCCTGCGGAGGCTTTATCGGGATTGCAGAATTCTGCCACTAAGAAATACGTGGAAAAGTTCACCGAAGATGGCCGTGGATTTCGCTCGTCCTACTCGTACATAACAGACAACAAATTCAAACCCATTGCTATTTTAAACCTTCCTTATATAGAGGAAGACGATTTTATCAGCCGGGAATTGGTAGAGTTTTTAACGCGTTTAGCACAAGTATATCTGCTGATGTTAGGCATTGCGATCTTCTTGGCCTTTTTCCTATCCAAATACATCACCAAATCGCTGCAATCTATCAGTGATAAGATGACAGAAACCTCTCTGGGCATCAGGAATGAGAAAATTGTAACAGACGATACCAGTCCGGAGATAGTCAATCTGGTAGAATCTTACAATGCCATGATAGACGAACTGGAGATCAGTGCTGCTAAATTGGCTGCAGGCGAACGCGAGGCCGCTTGGCGAGAAATGGCCAAACAAGTTGCACATGAGATCAAGAATCCGCTTACGCCTATGCGCTTGTCAGTACAGAGCTTTGAGCGTAAGTTCGACCCAAATGATCCGGACATAAAAGAAAAAGTAAAAGAGTACAGCAATACACTGATACAGCAAATAGACACCATGAGTTCTATTGCTTCTGCCTTCTCAACCTATGCCAAGATGCCGGCTCAAAAGGACGAGACGCTCAATGTGGTAAAGATCACCAAATTGGCCTTGGATATCTTCAATGAGTCTTATATCTATTTCGAGGCCGACCAGGAGGAAGTGATCGCTACCTTTGACAGAACACAACTCATTCGTGTGGTGACCAACTTAGTCAAGAATAGTACTCAGGCGCTGGTCAATACACCTGACCCAAAGATCTTTGTGCGTGTGCTCACCGAAGGTGAAGACGCCATCATCCGCGTAAGCGATAATGGTGTTGGTATATCACAAGCCAACAAGGAGCTCGTGTTCGAGCCGAAGTTCACCACCAAAAGCAGTGGTATGGGACTGGGTCTGGCTATGGTCAAAAATATTGTGGAAACCTACGGGGGAAGTATTAATTTTACAAGTGAGGAAGGCGTAGAAACCGTTTTTGAGGTGCGCTTTCCGAAACTTACTGAAAAACCAAGCAATCATGTCATACAATAACGTTCTAAGCGAATCCGCAAATGGTGTTTGCACCATTACCATTAACCGTCCGAGCAAGTTAAATGCGCTCAACACAGAGACCATTGCAGAGTTGCACAAGGCTTTTAAAGCTGCGGATGAAGACCGAGATGTCAAAGTCATTATAGTAACGGGAGCTGGCGAAAAGGCCTTTGTGGCTGGAGCTGATATAAGTGAATTTGCCGATTTCTCCGTTTCTGAAGGCGAAAAACTGGCCAGCAGCGGACAAGCTTTACTTTTTGACTTTGTGGCTAATTTGTCTACACCCGTAATTGCAGCAGTCAATGGTTTTGCACTTGGTGGAGGGCTTGAACTCGCCATGGCAGCACACTTCAGATTAGCAAGTGACAACGCGCGCATGGGCTTACCAGAAGTTTCTTTAGGAGTTATTCCCGGTTATGGTGGAACCCAACGATTACCACAACTTGTAGGCAAGGGTCGCGCTATGGAAATGATCATGACTGCTACCATGATCAAAGCCGATAAGGCTTTAGAATACGGCTTGGTGAACCACGTGACAACGCAAGAGGAGCTGATCCCAAAGTGTCACGAGATTGCCGGTAAGATCATGACCAATTCTTCTGTTGCTATCGCGGCAGCTATTACAGCAATAAATTCCAATTATGAAGAAGGTGAGAACGGTTTTGACACCGAGATCACCGAATTTGGAAAGTGTTTTGGCACTGCCGACTTTAAAGAGGGTACTCAAGCCTTTTTGGAAAAAAGAAAGGCGATCTTCCCAGGGAAATAAGCATTGATTTAGGAAATAATCCTAAAATTTGGAAATATTCCAAATTAGTTTGTATTTTGGTTGGAGTAATTCCCACTAAAGTACATGCAAGTTCATCTCAAAGGTCGGGGCGCGCAAGAGCGTGTCCACAACAAATTCGCCTCCGAAAAACACGAGTGGCTGGATGACTTTTTAGAGTATTGCAGCAAAGAGGAAGAAGCGTTCGAATCTAACAAAACCCGGTATCTTACCGTATATCCAAAGAGTTTTGTCAACGCAGTGAATAGCCCGGACGTAGGTATGGAGTTCTCGGCGAATCCCTACCAAGGTTGTGAACACGGCTGTGTGTATTGCTATGCTAGAAACTCTCATGAGTATTGGGGCTATGGCGCCGGATTGGACTTTGAACGAGTTATCATGGTTAAAAAGAATGCCCCCGAGCTGCTCATAAAAAAACTAAAGAGCAAGAAGTGGGAGCCAAGTCCTATTGTGTTCTCGGGTAATACAGATTGCTATCAACCTGCAGAAAAGAAGTTCGAACTAACCCGTCGCTGTTTGCAAATCCTATTAGATTGGAAACATCCTGTAGGGATCATCACCAAGAATTCCTTAGTGTTAAGAGATCTGGATCTTTTAAAGGCCCTAGCAGACCAAGAGTTAGTGCAAGTTGTGATCTCTATTACATCCTTATCTGAAAAGACCAGACGCTTGTTGGAACCCAGAACAGCTACTATAAAGAAACGTTTACAAACGGTAGAGACCTTGGCCAAGAATAATATTCCTGTCATGGTAATGATGGCTCCGATAATCCCATCCTTGAATTCGCATGAGATCTTGCCTTTGGCAAAAACTGTAGCAGATGCCGGAGCCATGCGTATAGGACATACAATTGTCCGACTAAACGGTCAGCTGGAGCAGATATTCTCTGCTTGGTTAAAGGCTGCTATGCCAGATCGGGCAGAACGTATTTTGAATCAGATAGCGGACTGTCATGGTGGCCAAGTGAACAGCTCTGAATTTGGACTTAGAATGCGAGGTCAAGGTGCCATAGCTCAGCAGATCAACGACCTGATAGCCTTGGCCAAGAAGCAGTATTTTCCATCCGCAGAAAAACCTAAACTGAGAACAGACCTGTTCTCCAATCCTTACCAGAATCAACTCAAGCTGTTCTAGCATTTTCTTAGCGCCGCGTTAAAGCCAATGGTTTGGAGTTTAAATTTCTGTATTTTTAAACCAATCCGGTTACTCCCCGTCTAAACCTAAACCTATTGAATATGCTAAAGAAGCTTGTTCTTGCTATCGTGGCCGTGTTATTCGTTTTAGATACATGGGCTCAAAACACGTCCAAACCTATGGAGGTGACCATCAATGCCTATGTATTGGATGGGAGTACAAATACGCCAATTGCCTTTGCCAATATTGGCTTTGTAGAAAAGGGAGTTGGGACTGTTAGCGATGAGAATGGCAAGTTTCGATTGAACTTTGACGAGGCAGAAATTGGCCTGAACGGCGTGCTACAGATCTCGACCCTGGGTTATCAGACCAAGACCTTTAAACTTGTAGATCTTTACGGGCTGCTTGAGAAGAATAACATCATTTATCTCAATCCGACGACTTACAGTTTAGATGAGGTGGTTTTGACCAACGACAAGCGCAAAACGATAGAGATAGGCAATATTATGCGCACCAGAGCCACTTTAGGCTATTGGAAAGACAAAGAAGGCTTGGGTGGTGAGATCGCAACTCGGGTTCGCATTAAAAAAGACAACACCCGTTTGGACACCTTGAAGTTCGATGTGGTAGAGAACCAGGCAGACAGTTTAAAGATCCGGGTTAATATCTATGATTATCAAAAGCGCTATCCGGCCAAGAACCTACTGAGTCAGAATATCTTTTACACCCTTAAGTCCGACATCGGGGCTGTGGCAATTCCACTAACAGATTACAACATCTATGTGAGCGAAGATATCGTGGTGAGTATTGAATTGGTAGAGGTCTATGGCGATAAGATAGAATTTGCCATAGCTGCAAGTGCCGAGCGAGGAGTGGCCTATACCCGAAGTATTAGCCAGGATAAATGGGAACGTTATTCCGATACTGGTATGGGTTTTTATTTGATCGCTTCCGTTCCGACAGGTTCGGGTAATAAGAGTGAAGCCCGAGAAGACCCGGAGCGTATCACCATCTATTGGGATGCTTCTCTTTCGCAGCTTAGCAGAAGTTTTGATGAGGAATTCGACCTGCTGGAATCTTACTTGAAAGCAGTGAAAGCTAAAGAAGTTCGGGTTATCCGTTTTGGAGCCGGATGGCAAGAAAATCAGGATTTTAATTGTGAGGATTGCAGTGAAATACTAGCTTATTTAAAGAGCAGCACTTATTTTGGAGGCTCTGGATTTGAGCAGGTGTTGCAGGACAATAACTTCAATGCAGAGACCATACTCTTCTTTTCAGACGGTGAGTCTGTCTTTGGCCCACCCTTATCACCGCTTAACATCCCAATTTTCAGTATAAACAGTCAAGCTGAGGCCAATCATACTGCCTTACAAGACCTCTCTTTGTACGCCGATGGACATTATATCGATTTGAGTAGAATTAATCCGAAAGAGGGGCTAGGACTCATGCTCAACGAGGTTGATGACAAGGTGGTTTATGCGCAGCGCAGTGAAGAGCTTTCCTTGAAAGGGCAGGTCACCGCTTCCTCTGGTCCCATTCAAGGGGCCAAGGTTTGGGTAAAGGACACCTACAATCAAGTGCTTACCGATACAGAAGGTAATTATAAGATCAATGCCAACAGTGGAGATGTTTTGGTGGTTTCTTTTTTGGGCATGCTGGACAAGGAAGTAGTTGTCCCTGAGGGTGGTTCTTTAAACGTGTTTTTAGAGACCGATGGCGAGCTTTTGGATGAAGTGGTCATTGAGGCTGAGAAGAACCAAGACGATATCAAAACACCTTATGGGAAAAAGTCTAGAAAGGCGCTTGGTTTTGCTGCGGATTTTATCCTTGCCGAGGATATTCCTCCTTATTACACCAATTTGAGCCAGCTTTTGGCCGGATTGTCGGGTGTACAGGTAATAGGCTTCGGTGATGATGCAGAGTTCATCTTTACACGAAGTATCGCCTCTTCCATCTCTAACAGCAGTTTGCCTGTAATAGTTGTGGACGGCATAATCTACACCCAAGACCAACGGCCGTTTATAGATGTACAGAATATCGATAATGTTGCCATTTTCCGAGGTTTGGCAGCGACCAACAGATACGGTTCTATAGCCGCCTACGGCGCCATTCGAATAGAGACCAAAACCTTTGCACTTACCGGAGCTCCGCCAGAGACTAAGCCCTCTGCTTTGGTTACCGGCAACGATTATCAAGAGGTGCTTTTACCTAGCTTGGATTCTGGGGCAGTGATACCCGAATACTTGAAATCGCTTTACACAGCTTCAAGTTTTGAGCAGGCCAAAGAGATTCACCAGTCACAACGCAAGCGTTATAAGCAGGACATTAGCTATTTTGTCGATGTATCTGAATACTTCTTAAAATGGGATGCAGGCTACGCTAAAGCCATTTTGAGCAGCTTGGCAGAAGTAGCGCCGAATAATATTCAAGCGCTGCGTATTATGGCTTATGCCATGGAGTCCTATGGTTTTGCACATCAGACCATTGGTTTACACCGACAGATCATTGCGTTAGAACCCACTCAGGTACAAGGCTATCGCGATCTGGCCTTGGCGCTACAGCAAGATGGGCAATATCAGGAGGCCTTTGAGGTCTATAAACGACTATTATCTGGAACTATAGATGGTTTAGTCCTAGGAGCAACACAAGGGCTACTTGAGCACGAGCTACAACATTTAGTGGCACAGCACAAGGATCGAATTAGCTATAAGGATCTACCAACAAGTTTACTTAAGGCCGACTTTGACCTCGACCTGCGCCTGGTGTTCCAATGGACGGATCCAAACGCTTCCTTTGAGCTGCAGTTCGTGAATCCGGAGAAGAAATACTACCAATGGTCACATACGCCATTTCTGGCTAAAGAGCGGATGTTAGAAGAAGCTCAAGCTGGTTTTACTATGGAGGAATTCATTCTAGACGACAATAGATCCGGTAAGTGGTTGATCAATGTGGAGCACTTAGGCGAATCTGATTTGTTGTATCCGTCTTATATGAAGTATACCGTGTACACCGATTACGGAACAGATCAGCAGCAGATCCGCACCAAATTGATAAAATTGTACCAACAAACAAGTAAGGTGACTTTAGATAGTTTCTACTATTAGCCAAAAGGCGCTCAACGCCCGTAAATTCTGCTCACAAACAAACGTTAATTTCTATCGGGGATTACTTTTTTACCCATTTGCGTTGTATCTTAGGTATCAGTTAGTTGTGCATGCAGTGATAACTTTTAAAGTTGCTATTATGAAAACAGTTTTATCTTATTTTTTAGCTCTGCTGAGTTTACCGATGTTAGCTCAGATGAATGTGGTGACCATAGACGCCTATGTCTTGGACGGATCTACACAACGACCCATTGAATTTGTAAATATCAATGTATTGGACCGTGATATGGGTACCATTACTACTTCCGATGGTAAATTCCATCTAGAGATCATTGAAGACCAAATTGGACCTCAGGACCAGATCAAGCTGGCCGCTTTAGGTTATGCGCCCAAAACCATGTCTATGGAGCGTTTGTACAACCTATTGGAAAAGAACAATATCCTGTATTTGAATCCCTACAACGAATCTATAAGTCAAGAAACCCTTAAAAGCGCCAATCAAGGAAGTAAAGCTAAAGGCGTTACCGGAGTGGTGATGGCAGAGGGCGCACCTATCCAAGGAGCGACCATTCGTGTAAAAGGAAGCTACAAACAGGTAAAGACCGACGCAGACGGAAAGTTCGAGATCGACGCGCTTTCTGGCGATGTTTTACAGGTGGATTATTTGACAACCTTCCCTAAGGAGGTTAGCGCTCAGCCAAACATGAACATTGCTTTAACTGTTGATGGAGAACTGCTAGAACAGGTGACCTTAAAGTCAGAGAAAAGAGAGTTCCTGTCAGACAGAAACATTGAAACGGCTTACGGCAAGAAGAAATTCGATCGTCTTGGCTATCGCGCAGCACAGATCACTTACGACGAGATCTCGGCTGGGGCTTTGACCTTTGAACAAGCCTTATTGAGATTACCTACCATTGGCGTAGTTAATCCTACCTCTATAAACTTGAGTAACGGACGTGCAGTCGTAATAGACGACATGGTTTACGGACCAGACCAAGTTGGTCCAGGCGGATTAAATGGATTGCTCGATATAAACAATGTATACAGCATGACAGTTATTCCTGGAATAGTTGGTTCAACGCGATATGGTACTTTAGGAAGAAATGGTGTGATAATCATTCGAACTAAGACCTATGCCGCCGCACAAGGAGACTATAAGCCGGAGGCCAAACAAGAAACGGCCTTGGTTACCGGAAACAATTACAACCAATCTTTGGTAATGATCGATGATCTCCCAAAGAGTGATTATATCGCAAGATTGAATCAGGCTAACTCTTTTGAAGCAGCCAAATCGATCTACGATCAGCAGCGTTCTCTGGCAAATTCTGCCGCTTATGGTATAGACTTCTTTGTCAATGCTTCTAAGTACTTCGAGAAGTGGGATATGGATTTTGCTGCGGAGGTGGCACGAGAGATCTTGAATATCGCACCTAAGAACGACAAGGCGCTAAAAACCTTAGCTTATCGCTTGGAAGATATGGGCGATCTGGAAGGTGCTAAAGCAGCCTATCAGCGCTTAGCACTTTTAAATCCAAGTGATGCGCAGAGTTTTAGAGATCTGGCCTATATCTACAAAGAAACCGGCGAGTACACCAAAGCCTTTGCGTTATACAAGAGAATCTTGGCCAATCAGACCGATGGTGTTGACTTTAGCGGAATCCAAGGGGTGGCCGAAGCCGAATTGCGTCAGCTTTTGGCTAACCACAAAGACAAGGTGTATTACAAGGACCTTCCAAATTCTTTGCTGCAAACCGATTGGAAGCGCGATATCCGAATTGTGTTCGAATGGAACGATCCGGCGGCTGAATTTGATATTCAGTTCGTAGATCCGACAAAAAAATACTTCACCTACAAGCATACACGTTTTGACAATCTAGATCAGATGGAAGACGAGTATACCAAAGGATATGCGATAGAACAGTTCGAGATAGACGACAGTGTAAACGGAAACTGGCTTATCAACATCGAATCTCTAGCAGGAGATGCCAGTATTAATCCGGTGTATTTGAAATACACAATCTACACCAACTATGGCAAGAGCAATGAGACCAAAGAGACTGGGCTCGTTAATCTGTCAGACCTCAAGCAAAAAGTGACCCTTAAGCAGTTGCGCTACTAGCCCGCGACTAAGCAGAAATTTACAGCATTGACTCCCGAGGGAGTCTGGGTTTACAAGCCGGGAATCACCTACGTTCCCGGCCTGTCACCCATCACTTTAAAAATTAAAACCTATGAAGAAGATCATTACTATTTTCCTTGCTTTATTAAGCATTCCCATGTGGGCACAGATGAACGTTATCTATGTTGATGCCTATGTGTTGGATGGTCAAACACAGCAGCCCGTAGAGTTCGTGAATCTTAATATTCTAAACCGAAATTACGGAACGGTCACCCAGGCAGATGGGAGTTTTAAACTTCAGATCATAGAAGAACAGATCGGCTTGCAAGATCAGATAGAGATCTCGGCGATTGGCTACGCTTCTAAGACCATGAGTATGGAACGCTTTTACAATCTTTTAGAAGCCAACAACATACTGTATTTGAATCCTTACAACGAAACCATCAGCAAAGAAACCTTGAAACAACCAGATGCAAAAGCAAAAGGTCTTAGTGGTGTTGTAATGACAGAAGGCCAGCCCGTTCAAGGCGCGGTGGTTCGAGTAAAAGGAAGTTATAATGAAGTGAAAACAGACTATCTGGGTCGATTTACCATAGATGCTTTACCCGGCGATGTATTGCGTGTGGATTATCTAACCACTTATCCAAAAGAGTTGGTGGCGGGAAATTCTAGTTTGGAGATCAATTTGGAAACCGATGGAGAATTGTTGGAAGAGGTAGAACTTCGAGCTAAAAAAGAACGCAAAGAGCGTATTGGATCTAGAAGCATTAACACTTCAATCGGAACCAAAGATTTCGATGCCCTAGGGTATTCCGCGTGGCAGATCACAGAGGAGCAAATTTTGCCGGCCTACACCAATATTGGACAAGTACTCATAAAAATGCCAGGTGTATTTGTCTACGATATGTGGGGGCCAAATCCGGCTTATGGCTTTAACCGTTCTATCGCAACTTCTATTACAGGGAGTTCTTTGCCCATCATTGTGATCGATGAGGTCATTTACGAACAAGGACCGAATCAGGTGCCTCCTATAGATGTGCAAAACATTTATAGCATTACCACCATACCAAGTGTTATTGGAGGGGTTCGTTATGGGACTTTAGGTAGAAACGGAGTGATCCGCATAGAGACCAAAACCTATGCGGCTGCATTGGGTAAATATGAGGAGCGCGCCAAAAAGCGTTTAGAAAACCTCAAAGCAAAGAACAACGATTATACAGAAGGTGTTTTGGTAGCAGAAGACATTACCAAAAGCGAGTATATGAATCAGCTCAATACGGCAAAATCTTTTGATGAGGCTGTTGCTATATACAAACAACAAAGCGCCTTAGCCAATGCCTACGGCGTGGAGTATTATCTGAATGCCTCCAAATATTTTGAGGCTTGGGATGTCGATTTTGCTGCACAAATAGCTCAGCAGATCTTAAACGAGGCTCCGAACAACCCTAAAGCCTTAAAGAGTCTTGGGTATCGCCTGCAAGAGTTAGGACAAATACACGAGGCCAAAAGTGTATTCCAACGCATTGCAATACTAACGCCAAACGATGCACAGAGCTATAGAGATCTGGCCTATATGTATAAGGAAACCGGTGAATTTCAAAAGGCTTTTGAACTTTATAAATTCATTTTAGATAACGATTATCCGGCGCTGGATTTCTCCGGAATCCAGGCCATTGCAGAAGCCGAAATGCGACAGCTATTGGCTAACTACAAAGACAAAGTAGACTATAAGTCATTGCCTAACAGGTTGCTCAATGTGGGCTATAAGAAAGACATTAGAATTGTCTTTGAATGGAACGATCCGGCTGCCGAATTTGACCTTCAGTTCGTAAGTCCTGAGGGGAAATTCTTTACCCACAAGCAAACGCGTTTTGACAATTTAGAAGCTATGAAGCTCGCCTATAGAGGTGGTTATGCCATTCAACAGTTCGAGATAGACGATGCAGAAGCAGGCCAGTGGCTCATCAATTTAGAGTCGCTTAATCCGCAGGCATCTATCAATCCGACCTATTTGAAATACACCATCTATAGAAATTATGCTACGCCAGAAGAGATCAAAGAGGTTAGAACTATTAATCTGTCCGATCTGGACAAAAAGATAACCTTGGAGCAACTGACCAATTAGATCAGCGCTTACCTTCCCATTCTGCATAGAATTGGGACAAGAAGTTTTCCATAAATTCATGCCTACCGGCTGCCATTTGGCGGCCGGTTTTGGTATGCATAAGGTCTTTTAGCAACAACAGCTTTTCGTAGAAGTGATTTATGGTCGGGGCCGTACTTTTCTTATACTCCTCTTTGCTCATGTTGAGTTTGGGAGCGACCTGCGGATCGTAGAGGGCTCGATTCTTAAAGCCTCCATAATTGAAAGCGCGCGCTATCCCGATAGCTCCTATAGCATCTAGGCGGTCGGCATCGCGTACCACTCGAAGCTCTAGGGTGTCATAAGTATTCTCCTCTAAGGAGTTTTTAAAGGACATATGCTTAATAATATTCACCACTGCATAGATCGCTGCGGAGTCCAATTTTTGCTGCAACAAGAATTCTTCTGCCTTTTTGGGCCCAATGGATTCGTCTCCGTTGTGAAATTTAGAATCGGCTATATCGTGTAAAAGTGCTGCAAGAGCCACCGTTTGCAGATCGGCTTTTTCTTGTTCGGCTATGGCTAAGGCCGTTTTGTAGACACGTTCGGTGTGAAACCAGTCGTGACCACCTTCTGCACCTTGGAGTTTGGCTTTTACAAATGCAATGGTCTTTGCAATTAGCGCATCATTTAAGGGCATGGTGTACTGTTTTTTCTAGCTGAGCTATTAGTGCCTGTCTGTCGGAGACCATTTCTAAAACGATGGGTTCGTGAACCAAAAAGGAAAGCTTGTTGCCCAAGCCTAAAGGGAACGAACCGTAACGCCACAGCTTCCAGGAGTTGTTTATGGTCACCGGAACTATCAGGGCAGATGGAATTGTATCGAACAAGGTGAGCAGTCCCTTGGCTTGGAACGGTTTGGGTTGGCCATTTCTGCTGCGTGTGCCTTCTGGGAAGATCACCGCTGCGCGCTTGTTGGTTTCTATATATTCTCCAAATTGAGCGATGGCCGCAATTGCTTGGGCCGCATTTTTCCTGTCTATAAGTACGCTGCCTCCATGTCTTAGATTAAAGGAAACCGACGGGATCCCTTTTCCTAGTGATTTCTTACTGATGAATTTCACATGATGTTTTCTAAAGAACCAGATAAGCGGAGGAATGTCGTATAAGCTTTGATGATTACAAACCAAGATCAAGGGCCTGTCTGTACCTATTTTGTCTTTATAAGGATTTTTAAAGCTGTAACGCGTACCGAGTATGGCTGTTCCAGCCATGATCCAAAATTGGAGCCAATCTACTGTGATTTTGTGGGCGCCATAACCAAAAACGCGTAGCGCTATCCATTGGATCGGATGAAAGATCACCAAGGTCAGCCCAAAGACCAAGTAATAAATGGCAGATATAGGATAGGAAATCAGTTTGTCCATAGGTCAAAATTAGGCATAAAAAAACCACGTTTTAAAACGTGGTCTTATTTTTTCTTTGGGCCGCTTAACAGTATTCGTTAAAGGCGTCCATTAGATTCTCCGCTATCATGGCTGCTGGGCGACCTTCAATGTGATGACGCTCTAGCATATGCACCAATTCTCCGTCTTTAAAAAGACCCATAGAAGGTGAGCTTGGTGGGAACGGGATCATGCGCTCGCGAACAGCGTTCACGGCTTCCGTGTCCACTCCTGCAAACACAGTTACCAAATGGTCTGGAGTCTTCTCATTGTTCAAGGCGTGTTTCGCTCCCGGACGTGCGTTTGCAGCTGCGCATCCGCATACCGAATTAACCACCACTAGGGTAGTTCCTTCTTTGCTTAGCGCTTGCTGAACTTCATCAGCGGTATATAATTCAGAAAAGCCTGCGACAGTCAAATCGTCGCGCATGGGCTGTACTAATTCTGCTGGATACATAATTTTTCTTGTTTTTGTGTAACAATTTGAGTGCAAAGATAACCAATTTTGTACTAGTATATGCGAACAGAGCGGCCTGCACAAGCAGTGAATTGGTTATCTTTAGTCGCGTTTTTAATCCTTATTTTACACCACTATGTTTCGATGGGCTGGAGCCTTATTAGGATGGGTTGTTGGCGGCCGTTTCTTTGGAGCTGTAATAGGCTTTATCATTGGTAGTTTTATCGATGAGATCAACAAAGGCGGATCTAAAAAACAACCTTATAAAAGAGTATTTAATCAACCGAAGAGAGATCAGGTAACTCCTGCGGATTTTGAACTGAATCTATTGTCTTTGGCCTCCTTGGTTATCCGAGCCGATGGCCGCGTTAAAGACGATGAGCTCAATTATGTTAGGCAGTACTTTGTACAGGCCTACGGAAAAGATCGAGCCAATGCCGCGTTCAAGGTGTTCAACGATGTGATCAAGAACAGAGCTATCTCCGCAGAGAATATCTGTAAGCTCATGCGTCAGAAAACACGCTACGAATCGCGTTTACAGATCCTTCACTTTTTATTTAGCGTGGCTAATGCCGATGGAGCCGTAGACAAGGCAGAAGTAGATGAGATAGGCCGTATTGCGCGTTATCTGGCTATTAGTCAGGCGGATTTTGAAAGTGTGAAAGCCATGTTCTTAAAATCTGCAGATAGTGCTTACAAGATCTTGGAGATAGAAAAGACAGCTTCGGATTCAGAGATCAAAAAGGCATACCGAACCATGGCTAAGAAATATCATCCAGATAAGGTGCAGCATATGGACGAGGCCTACAAGCAAGGCGCTGAAGAGAAATTCCGTAAAGTGCAAGAAGCCTACGAACAATTGCAACAAGAACGCGGATTCTAATAAAAAAGCCCGATCTCTTTTGCGATCGGGCTTAATTTTAAGATCAATTAATCGTTTATCTTCTGCGTACAGGTCCGTTATCTGGTGAGGTTGGACAACCAGACACACAGTAATCAGTGGCCATGGCCCAGCTGGCACCGCCTATAGCGTCTCCATCTGTCCAAGCAGTCTCAGTGACTACTCTATTGCCATTGGCATCTAATTTAGACACAACAGAATGCGCCGCTAGGGTAAAGCAATCTGGAACTGCATTTTTAGGAATAGTGTACACTACTTCATTGGTGTTGTTGTAATGAACGGCACTGTAAGGGAAGTGGCCAATGCGGGGGTTGCCACCACCGTTTACAGGGATGTCTTCGCGATTTCCAATGAACATGTGAGTCTCATCAATGATCCAATTAGAAATAGTTCTGTAAGTAATGTAAAGGTTGTCTGCATCTGCTAAGATGAATAGTTTACCTGCGATGGTATGCTGTCCGGCCATGATGTAGGTTACGGAACAGATCTCTGCGGATCCGGATCCGGTTGCCGTGCCAGCAGTCAGGATAGACTTAGAGGTTACCTCAAATTGTACTTGATCCGTTAGTGTCAGATCTTCGTTTACAGTTTCTGTGGAACAGCTCGTAGTAAAAACGGCTATCATTGCCCCAATAAAGAATAGCTTTTTCATGTTGTTGTTAATTAATCTGAGACGAATATAGGGGGTTGATTTTTATCTGTAAGAAAAAACCGACACTTTGCAGGAAAATTCGTTCAAATGCACTTTTGTGCCTGTGGACGAGTATATTGTACTGATGACTTGTCTGTTTAAACAAAAAACCTGCTCTCAAATAGAGAACAGGTTTTGATGTTTTGGGGGTTGCGATTAGCTGCTAATTGGGGGCGTGAGATTAGCGGCTATAGCAGCTTGTCTTATCGGCGTCTAATTGGACCACCAATACTGTCGTTGTCATCGTTGGTACAACCTGTTTTACAGAATTCTGATACGGTTGCCCAGTTCTTACCAGCCATGGCTACACCATCTCCCCAAGCAGTTTCGCTTGATATAACATTGCCTGCATCGTCTGTTAGGTAAACCACTGCATGTGCTGCAGCGTAGAAACAATCGTCTATGTCATTGATAGGCATCGTATAGGTCACCTCATTAGTTCCAGCACTGTGAGAAGCTTGATAAGGGAAATGCCCTACGCGAGGATTACCTGGTTCATTCTGTGGAACACCTTCTAAGGTTCCTAGGTATAAATGAGTCTGCCCAAGGACCCAGTTGCCTGAAGTTCTATAGGTCACATAAAGGTTCTCGCTGTCTGCTGCTACTTCAACAACTCCAGCAGTGTAATTCTGACCTGCGATCAGATCGGTCACTGCACAGATCTCAGGGTCTGATTTACCATCTAGATCTACTACTTTTTCATTCACTGTAAAGGTCTTTGCATCTAGGCCTTCATAGTTTTCATTGTCCGAGCAACTTGTGAGAATAGCTGCTGCAATAATTAATGCGGGGTAAAGTTTTTTCATAATGTTGTTAATTAATTCGCCTGCAAGCTATTAAACGAAATTTGAAACGTAAGAAAAAACCGACACATTGCAGGAAAATTCGTTCAAACGTAGTTTTGTTGTGGTTTAAACGTAAGAAAGTATAGATGTTTGATTTTCAGGCATAAAAAAACCTGCCAGGGAAACTGGCAGGTCATGCAATATCATTACGTCTTATATATTAACGAGTCGGATCGTCTGCAGGGCCGTCGTTATTTTCTGTACAACCATCTAGGCAAAAATCTGAATACATCGCCCAGCTGTTACCATCAAAGGTAGTTCCGCTTCCCCAAGCAGTTTCTGATTGGATCACAGTACCAGCTTCATTTAACAAGCTAACTTCGGCATGAGCGGCTACACAAAAACACTGCTCAAAGAATTCAATGTCTAAAGCGTAAGTCACTTCGTCTACGCTTGCACTGTGCGAGGTGGCGTGGTCAAATACTCCAATTTTAGGATTCCCAGCTCTGTTTTGTGGAATGTCTTCACATACACCTGCAAATAAATGTGTCGCGTCGATCACCCAGCCGTCATACGTTCTGTAGGTAATATAAACTGTAGATTCATCTGCAGTAACCAAGATCTCTCCCGCTACATAATTTTGACCTGCTATCAGCTCCGTAGCAGCACAGGTTACAACTTCATCTTTTCCATCAATATCATCTGTGGTACGCTCTGTAATTGTGAACTGTACATCCGGACTGTTCTCGTAGCTATCATTCGCATCATTACTACAACTTGCCATTACAAGAACAAAAGCAAAAACCAATAGTGAGTAGATTTTTTTCATGGTCTAAAATTTAGGGTTAGAGGTCAAATGTAGTAAATAATCGATTAAATGCAAGAAAAAACCGACAAAATGCAAATTTTTGTGTTAAATCAGTGAGAGTCACTTATGATCTGGGTGTAATTGTTAATAGTTTCTGAAATATTTTAGGCTTGTCTAAAAATAAATTTACCTTTGTATAAAGTTAAATGAAGTAGATGTATAGTCTATCAGAGGAAAACTATTTAAAGGCCATTTATCACTTGGAGCAAGGAACCGCTAGCGAGGTAAGTACCAATGCTATTGCAGACCGCATGCAAACCAAAGCCTCCTCTGTGACAGATATGATCAAGAAACTGGCAGACAAGCAGCTGCTCACTTATATCAAGTATAAAGGAGTTAGTTTAACCGAGTCTGGTCAAAGAACTGCCTTACGTATTATCAGAAAGCATCGCCTTTGGGAAGTATTCTTGGTCGAGAAGTTAAACTTCAAATGGCATCAGGTGCACGATCTTGCAGAACAACTAGAACACATTCAATCCGCAGAACTGGTCGATCGTCTGGATCACTTTCTAGGACATCCGCAGTACGATCCGCATGGAGATCCTATTCCAGATGCCAATGGTAATATCACCACCAGACAAAAGAAATTGTTGGGGCAATTAGATGCTGGGCAGTGCGCTGTCTGTATTGGTGTAAAATCTGCTTCGGATGATTTTTTGAAATACCTCAGCAAGAATAACATCGGAATCGGAACCCAATTAGAAGTACAAAAAACAGAAGACTTTACCGGAGCGCTAACAGTCGTTGTAGACAAGGCCCCACTTTTTCTAACTAAAGAAATAGCAAACAGTATTTACGTAACCCTTACCGCATAATGAATTTTAAAAACACTTTAATAACGATCTCAATATTAATGTTAGGCAGTTTCGGCCATGCCCAGCAAGATAACGGCCCAGGCCCCTTAATTACAGACAGGCCAGACGCTACCGAAGCTCCAAACACCGTTGGTACAGGATTTCTCCAATTCGAGACAGGGGCATTCTTTACCAGAGAGGAAACTAATGGTTTACAAACCGAATCCACCACTTTCAACACTATGTTGGTTCGTTATGGGATATTTGACAATTTTGAACTGCGCCTGGGATGGAACTTTACAGAGACCCGTCTCGAATTCAATGAGATGGAAGTCCCCGGCGTTCTAAGTGGCTTGGACCCTTTGCTGCTAGGAGCTAAAGTCGCCATTACAGAAGAGCGAGGTCTAATTCCTGATATTGGACTTATTGGCCATGTCTTCTTGCCTTTTACCGCAGGTAGGGATTACAAACCCGAATATACCGGTGTAGATTTTCGATTCTCCTTTGCGCACACCTTGAGTGAGCGCTCAAGTCTGTCTTATAATTTAGGAGCACAGTGGGGAGGAGACAGTCCAGAGGCTGAATACATTTATACTTTGGCGTATGGATATGCGATCACTGATGCCTTTGGCTGTTATGTAGAACTCTACGGAGAGTTGCCAGAAGATAGCGGGCCTAACCATTTGTGGGATGCTGGCATTACCTATCTCGTAAATGACAACCTGCAATTAGATGCCACTATTGGGAGCGGAATCCGCTCAGATCAAGAATTATTGTTAAGTGCGGGCTTGAGTTACCGTATTGATACATGAAACAGCAAATAGATGAGAACCAGTCTTTTATTTTTCGGATTACTACTGATCTTGGTTGGATGTAAACCATCAGTAGATAAGAATTCCAAACCCAATGTGGTGGCCACTACAACCATGATAAGTGATCTGGCCAGACAGATCGGTAAAGATTCTATAGATGTACAAGGCCTCATGGGTAGTGGCGTTGACCCGCACCTTTATAAAGCTAGTGAGGGCGATGTCTCTAAGCTCTTTAATGCCGATCTGATCGTATACAACGGTTTACATTTAGAAGGGAAGATGGGAGAGATCTTTGAAAAGATGCGCTCCCAGAACATCAAGACAGTGGCCTTGGCAGAGACACTAGATCCTTTAGCGCTTATGGAGTCTGAGTATTTTGCTTCTAACTACGACCCTCACGTTTGGTTCAACATCACTTTTTGGAAACGCATGGCCGGAGCACTTAAAGACGAGTTGATTGCTTTAGATCCTGAAAGTGCTACCTATTATACGGCCAATTACGAGGCCTATATAGAGGACTTGAACAATCTTGAGACCATAGTAGAGCAAATTATTGGCAGTCTGCCAGAAGAAAAAAGATACTTGGTTACCGCTCACGATGCCTTCAACTACTTCGGACGTGCCTATGGCTTTGAAGTAGTGGGCTTGCAAGGTCTTAGTACCGCCACCGAAGCGGGTGTACAAGACGTGCAACGCCTAGCTGATTTTATAATCGAAAAAAAGATCAAAGCCATTTTTGTAGAAAGCTCTGTGCCTAAACGTACCATAGAAGCCCTACAGGCTGCGGTTCGGGCTAAGGATTTTGAAGTGAGCATTGGCGGAACCCTTTATTCTGATGCATTAGGCTCCGCAGGAACCGACGAGGGTGAATATATTGGAATGTTCCTCGCTAACGTGAACACCATAGTAAACGCGCTGAAATAATGGAAAAAATAGCGGTAAGTGTAGACGATTTGACCGTAGCTTACAACTACAAGCCAGTCTTGTGGGATATAGATCTGGCCATACCAGAAGGCGTGCTCATGGCGATAGTTGGCCCAAACGGAGCGGGAAAATCGACTCTTATTAAGGCCATACTCGGTATAATCGATCCGATTGCCGGCAGCGTGGGTATTTATGGGAAACCCTATGAGCAACAGCGACAATTGGTGGCCTATGTTCCTCAAAAGGGGAGTGTAGATTGGGACTTCCCTACCACTGCTTTAGATGTGGTCATGATGGGAACCTACGGCAGCTTGGGTTGGATAAAAAGACCGGGAAAAGCTCAGAAAAAAGCGGCATTGGAGGCGCTTGAAAAAGTGGGGATGCTGCCTTTTAAAAGCAGACAGATCTCTCAACTCTCCGGAGGGCAACAACAGCGTATTTTCCTAGCCAGAGCATTGGTGCAGAACGCCTCGATATATTTTATGGACGAGCCTTTCCAAGGTGTCGATGCCACTACAGAGAAGGCAATTGTCAATATTTTAAAGGAACTCAGAAAGACTGGGAAAACGGTGATCGTTGTTCATCATGATCTGCAAACGGTACCCGAATATTTTGACTGGGTTACTTTTTTAAACGTCAAAAAGATTGCCACTGGTCCGGTCTCAACAATTTTCAATGACGACAACCTTACCAAGACTTACGGAATCAATTATAAAGTGAGTTTACAACAATGAGTTTAGGCGAGTATTTCGAATTGCTTTTTACGGACTACACCTTGGGTGTCATCACTTTAGGCACGGCTGTTTTAGGCGCAGTTACCGGAATGCTCGGGAGTTTTGCTGTTCTCAGAAAACAAAGTCTTTTAGGCGATGCTATCTCTCACGCCGCTCTGCCCGGAATCGCCTTGGCATTCTTGTTTACTGGAGCCAAAGACAGTAATGTACTGCTTATTGGTGCCTTAATAAGTGGTTTATTGGGTGCTTTTTGGATCCGCGGAATGATCAAGAATACACATTTAAAATCAGACACGGCCTTAGGTTTGGTGCTTTCGCTTTTCTTCGGATTTGGGATGCTACTGCTTACCTATATACAGAAGTTGCCTAATGCCAATCAGGCGGGACTAGATAAGTACCTCTTTGGTCAGGCTGCTACCTTGGTGGCCAAAGACGTTTGGATCATGGTGGCCATCACAGCGGTTTCACTCTTTATCCTCTTGCTTTTTTGGAAGGAATTCAAATTGCTTCTTTTTGACGCAGATTACACCAAGACCTTAGGGTTCAATACGCGCATTATTGACACCTTGATCACCTTTTTTATAGTGATTGCTATTGTGATCGGATTACAGACGGTGGGCGTTGTGCTAATGAGTGCTATGCTACTGGCGCCGGCTGCGGCTGCTAGGCAATGGACCAATAAACTCAGTGTCATGATTGCGCTAGCGGCTTTCTTCGGAGCTTTTTCAGGTGTGTTTGGCACGGCCATATCTGCAACACAAAGCAATCTGTCAACAGGTCCGGTTATTGTGTTGGTGGCTGCTTTTTTTGTGCTGATCTCCTTTGTTTTTTCACCCGGCCGCGGTTTGCTTTTTAGAGAGATCCGTTTCCAGAAGAACCGTAGGGAACTCGAACTCAAAAAGACCTTGCAATTCATGTATTCTATAGCAAAGACCCACGAAGATATTTCGCATCCGCATGCGGTGAAGATCCTGAATAACTTTCAAGGATTTACCAGAAAGACGCTCCAGCAGATGGTAGACAAAAAATGGGTAACCCTAGACGGAGCCATGTGGTCTATGACCTCCTTGGGATACGAAGAAGCAGAAAATCTATACAGTCAGACATGAGTACACCACAAATAGAAATACAACTCATTGCAGCAGTGGTTGCTGTGGCTTGCGCCATACCTGGGGTGTTCTTGGTCTTGCGCAAAATGGCCTTGATCAGTGATGCGATCTCGCATTCCATATTGCCGGGAATTGTATTGGGATTCTTCTTAACTCACGATTTGAATTCTCCTTGGTTGATCTTATTGGCAGCCCTTACCGGAGTCATTACGGTGGTCTTGGTGGAGTTCATCCAAAAGACAGGCTTGGTCAAAGAGGACACAGCCATCGGCTTAGTGTTTCCCGCACTCTTTAGTATAGGCGTGCTCATGATCTCTAGAAACGCCAGTGATGTCCATATGGACGTAGATGCGGTCTTATTGGGCGAGTTGGCCTTTGCTCCTTTTGATAGATTGCTTATTGGTGGAGCGGACCTCGGTCCGAAATCTTTATGGGTCATGGGGATCATACTTTTGATCACCTTACTACTGTTGTGGGCCTTTTTTAAAGAACTCAAGGTGAGTACTTTCGATGCTGGTCTTTCTGCGGCACTTGGTTTTTCTCCGGTTGTCTTGCATTACGGACTGATGTCTGTTTCGTCAATTACCGTTGTGGGTGCCTTTGACGCAGTGGGAGCTATACTCGTGGTCGCCTTAATGATCGCACCTGCCGCAACGGCTTACTTGCTTACCCACGATTTAAAACGCATGCTTTGGTTGTCTGTCGGATTCGGGATAGCCTCGGCAATTGGAGGCTACTGGCTTGCCCATTTACTCGATGCCTCCATTGCAGGTTCTATTACTGCAGTACTTGGGTTGATCTTTTTGACAGTCTATTGCTTTGCTCCCAACAAAGGGATCATTGCCGTGCTTTACCGCAAACGTCAGCAGCGAATAGAAGTATCCTTACTTACTTTTCTATTACACCTCAATAATCATCAGGAGGAGTCGGAGCGCCATATCAATCACTTGAATGAGCATATC
>Ga0256829_1000841_pt1 | contig 27632 bp, 20 predicted proteins | sample 131447metaG_FD_185979 | JGI IMG/M metagenome (GOLD analysis project Ga0256829, IMG submission 185979) | Hydrothermal vent microbial communities from Lau Basin, Pacific Ocean - 131-447 | ecosystem: Environmental > Aquatic > Marine > Hydrothermal vents | place: Pacific Ocean: Lau Basin | collected... | reverse complement strand
CATTTCTATCGGTAGCTTTGAGCAAAGAAATGCTAGCAAGACAAGCTCATGCTCATCCTTGAGTGGAAATGCGTTCGCAGAAGCATCGTTAAATAAAAAACCCTCTGGTTGATATCTTGCCCCGAACATTCCTGAAGAAATTTTAGTCCATGTGATGCCTTTGTTAAAAATGCGATCTAAGTTAAAATTATGAGCCAGTGTGCGCGCTCCTGATTCATGCATACGATTTTGTAGCTCATAACCATCATTCGACCAATCTAAAACTGACTCATTATTTCCGTACCAGCGCCTAAAGTCTCCGCCCTTAGATTGAGGGAACCACTTTCTTTTAGAATTTTTGGCTTCATCTCTTGAGCTTACAAACCCAACCTGATCCTGTGATACCTCATGCCAGAGCCGAATATATTTATCGTTATCTCCTGTTATCAAACCAATACGCGTATCTGAGTATTTTGAGAAACTCGGATTGTTTAAAAAGCACTCACGCATAGCCACAGAAGTCCAATATGCCACAGGACTCCCCGGGATTTTCTTGAAATCATCGATGACGACATTCTTATGCCTCTCATTATCAAAAGGGAATTTTAAAGGAACACCATTATTATCAATTTCGTAAAATCTTAAACATGAAAAATGACCTTTTAACCTTGGAATATATTTATTTAGTGAAATCGAGGCAGAAGTTCCAAAATTAATACCTAGGGGAGTTCTTCCACGACCGTTGTAGGGCATATGCACTAAATCAAGGATCGTCTTTTCTTTTAAAAGCCTATTTCTAAAGCCGCCATATGATGATAAAAACATCCAGCTTTCCATGATAATCATAGCACTAAGACCGTTACTAACTAACAAGTCATAGCTCCGCTCTTTCATACAAGCGAACAGATCTGACTTACTGTTGGGGTAGGCGTTTTTGGCGTAATCCTTTAGCGCCTTGTTCATGCCTTTGCTGCCCATATACGGCGGGTTCGCTACCACTGCGTCATAGCGCTGCGCCAACACCCAAGCTTGCTTAACAATGTGCACCAACCGCTGGGCGGCTGCTTTTTGCATCATATCGCCGCTGTTGGTGAGCTCGCTTAGTTCCTCCAACAGTGCTTTCAGCGGTGCTTCCCATTCATTGGGCACTTCAATCAGCGAACCGAAAGTTTTGGCATCCTGAAAGCGCTCAATCAGGTCGGCCATCAGCTTGTAAGTGGCATCGTTGCTGGAAAGGTCTTGCTGTTCGCTCTCAAACAGACTTTGGGATTGGCCCTGGTGCCAGTCGCCGGTCAGGTTGAGATCCCGCCATAGGGTGTTGGTATCCAGGTGCTGGCTGCTCTGCATGGCCAGCACGTTTAGGCGCACGTTGCGGGACAAAATACGGCGGTCGTCTTCTCGGGCTTTCATCAACAGCGCAAATCCCGCCAGCTGGGCGGCGCGGTCGTCGATATCCAGGCCGAACAGATTGTTTTCCAGAATCAGCTTGGGGATGTCGCGGGTGCGGTAGCCACGCTCTTCGTAGATGGCCTTCAGCACGTTGTAGGCTTCGACCAGAATATGGCCGGAGCCGCAGGCGGGATCGAGCACTTTAATGGTTTCAGGGTCGAGGCTAGCCGGGGTGATGGCATCCAGTTGGGCCTGCACCTCTGGCTCCTGCTCGGCGGGCTCTATGTAGTACGGCATCTGGCTTTTCAAGGCTGACGTCGGGTAGGTTTGCAGCCACTGGCGGCCTACCGAGTTCTGCACCAGGTATTGAACGATCCAGTTGGGGGTGAACAGCTGGGTGGCGGCGGGGATGTCTTCGCTCTTCACCACCTTGCCAATCACCTGGTCTTTTTTCTCGCTGATGTAGAACTGGTAGAGCCAGCCGATCACTTCTACATCCTGCCAGTCCTCTTCGGGAATCGCTTCGACCAGCTCGCGGATGAGGGAATCGGTTTTGGTCAGGTTGTTGGGCAGCAGTAGCTCGCTGGCGTCGTCCAGCGGCTCGAACAGGAACGGCATGGCCTCATGCAGGGCGTGGCACTGGGCCAGCAGCAGCTCGCGGTAGAGGGTTTCGTCCTGGGTGCCGTCGAGCTTGAGTTCGCGCACACGGGCGATATCCAACCCTGGCAGGTCTACTTCTAAACATTCCTCCAGAATCTGGAACTGCCCGGCTTCGCCCCCTGCCCCACTTAGCACGCGGCGGCCGTGGTCTAGGTAGCCGTGAATCTCCATATAGCGAATGGCGCACAGGCGATTGAACCAGCTATAGGCGGCCTGCTCTATCGCTTGGGTAAACCCATCGCGCTGCACCCACGCGGCCAGCGCTTCCCGTGCGCCTTTTAGGTGGGCGGGCACGGTGTGGGTTTGGCCATCCTGGGCGGTCATCACCAACACATCGCCCTTTAGCTCTAGGGGGGCAATCACCACACCGCCTTTGCCATCCGGGCTAATGCCCATCCGGGCCGCTTGACGCGTCATGGTGTCGATAAAGCGGGCGCGGGCCTTGGGGGCGTATTTTTTGATGTTGGCGGTGTTCATTGTGAATCCTTGAAAGTATCTTGCAAAAAGCGCTGGCCTTTAGCCGTTAAGCGGTATTGTTGAAGGCGGCTATTGGGCTTTTCGGGCAGCGTCATTTCAATCAGCTGCTGCTGGCGTAAATTGCCTACTTGTTTATTGAGCTCACCGGAAACGCCCTTGTGACCCAGCTCACGCGCTATGGCAGCTTTACCCAGCGGCTCCTGCTGTAGTATCAACAGCACTCTGGCTGCCAGCGCTGACTCTAGCCGTGACTCTAGCCGTGACTCTAGCCGTGACTCTGACTGCACTGATTCAGCCTGGGTCACTGAAGCTGACTGCTGAATAGAAACCGGCGTTGCCAGCCGAATACTCAAACGCACGCGGTTGGCAATTTCTTCAATATGCGGTTCAGGCAGCCCTTGGACTTGGGCTTCCGAGAAAATACGCTTTACGCCACTGCCCCACTGCTCAATCAGGCCAAGCTCACGAAATACACGGGCAATCACTGGGTTGCGAATCATCGAAACGCCGCGTTTCATGTCTTCAATCGTCATGCCGGGCATCAGTAGCCCTGGGCTTTCAATCTCGATACGGTCGTCAAAAAACGCAATGCGTATGGGGCTGCCCCTTTGGGAGTAGTCGCTGTGTACCAAGGCGTTAATAATCGCTTCACGCAGGATGGTCAGCGGGATACTCCACACATCACGGCGACGCATGGCGCCAAACTCTGCCTGCTTGAAGGCATGTTTTTTGAGAAACAGCTCGATGTCATCAACCGCTTGGGGTAACGGCGCGTGAATATCTGTCTGGTCGAAAATCTCGACCTTATCGGTGCCGCGAAAACGGCCGCACTGAATCCAAGCATCTTCAAAGTGCCATTGGCGCTCGCGGCCAAACAGCAAAATTCCGCCCACGCTGGGTACTAGGCGACCTTGATAAGAGACAAGTAGCCGTAACGTGCGAAGTTTATTGTCATCAAGCAGTTGTTCGCTGCGAAAGGCTTGCTGTATGACGTTTTGGTCAAGGTCGTCACGGCTCAGCTCGGGCATGGGCTGAACATCAAAGGTGGTTCCGCTCGCTTGGCGCTGCATTTCTTGAATGAGGGCCAGACCGGCCTGCCGATTGCTGGAACCGAGCCGCACCAGCACACCGTTTTCTTCGCCAAGCGCTTTGAAAAAGTGTGGGCGTGCGCTGCTCAAAAACACCTCAATACACACCAGGGTATGTTCGCCCACACTCACCAGTTCAATATTGGGCAGTAGCCGGGGGTGAATGGCATCCGCGATCATGCTGGTCAAGCGCTCTTCCATATCCAGCGGATCATCCACGCCTAGCACAGTGCCATCATCGTCAACACCAATGATCAACTGGCCACCGGCCGTATTGGCGAAGGCAACCAGTGTTTTCATCAGCGGCTTGGGCGATGATAGGTCGCGCTTGAACTCAAGCTGCTTGCCTTCTGGCTCGCTTAGGCGCTGTTCAATGGTCGCGGTGGTCATAGGTGCCTCGTTGACTTTTCATGTTTCTTTCCGCTTCGCTGTCCCGCGTCCCAGGACACGGGACGGCAGTGAACAGGCATATTGGTCGTGTCACCAACAATCGCTGAGCGCTAGCGCAGCTACTTGGTTAAGCATGGCGTTAGGGGGCGTAGTGTTTGGTGATTGACTCAGGACGAACTATTCCGGGCGAAAAACATCGATCTCCAGGCCATCGATATGGCGGTAATGGCGGTCATTGGCGGTGAGCAAAGGCACCCCTGCCTCCATCGCGGTGGCGGCAATCAGGGCATCGGCCATTTGCATGTTATGGCTTAGCGCATAGCTTTCGACCAAAAACATGGCACGCGAGGATATCCCCTCTTCCAGATGGCGGATGCTTGCTTGCCAGTAGATCAGTGCCTGGCGTAGCTGCCTTAGCTCCTGCTTGTTGCGCATGCCCTGCACCAGTTCCATATAAGTGACGGCAGAGAGCCAGAAACCTGGCGCGTCATCCAGGCGCTGGGCGGCGGCGCGGTTGCCGCGCAAATTCCAGATCAGCACATCCGTGTCCACCAGCATCAGTCGCTGCCCTCGAAGGAGCGCGGCGCGCGCAAATGGCGGACTTGGGTGTCAATCTCCTGGGCGCTTGCCTCGCCCTGATCTGCCCAGAGGCCGAACGCCGGGTTGGGGGCCAAGCGCTTGTTAGGTGTGGCAGACGCCACCCCCACTAGGCGAGCACATGGCTTGCCGTGGAAGGTGATCTCTACGGTCTCGCCACGCTGGGTAGCGGCAATCAAAGCTTTGGTTTGCAAGCGCAGCTGCTTGACGTTGGCATGCATGATGACTCACCTCTGCGGTATCGCTCAGACCCGACGCGGATGAACGGGTTATTTTTAAAGTGTAACCTGCTCGTCGATACCCTGCCAACCAGGATGCTTAGGCTTGGCGATAGTCGTTGCCCCTGTTGGCGGTTCAGGGTGCGTCGGTGAATTTGGCAACAGTCTGTTGCCAAATTGCAGCGGCCCCCTGTGCTCAGCTTGTCGCTCCACTTTCAACAAAAATCGTTCGAACACTAACGCACCTGTACCCGTTTACCTGCTGAAAGTGACCCTTCCAGTTCTTTTCTCAGCTCATCCATAAACGCATCGACTTCCGCTTGGCTTTCCAGGTACACCCCGCTATGCACGCGGCTGAGTACGTCGCTTACACGCACTCTTGCCACGGGTTTGGGGGCATTTACCGCCGCTGGTGCTGTTGCGGTGTGCGGGTCGTACGCTTTATCACCTGGTGCCGTTTGTGGGGCTGGCTTGGGGTTCTCTGATGTTGGAGCCGGTGTTGTGGTGTTTCCCGCAGGCGCGGGCGTCTGCCGCTTGGCCGCTTCAGCCTGGGCGTGGTGAAGCGTATCCAAACTTTCTTCTTCTAACTCGACGGCAGTTTCGGTTTGCAGCTGGTAGATTTGCGCGACGCTGACCGATTGACTGACCGAGGATTTAAGCTGCTGCAGCGGGTGCAGCAAGCGGTTGCTGAGCTCGGCGGTGCCAATGCCGCTTTTGGCAATTTCAGCGCTCACCTTGGCAATGCGCGTATCGATACGGGCAATGGCGTGCTGGCGTTTTTCATCCACGAGGCCGCTGTTAATCTCATCCAGCGTACGTACTAAGCCATCCACCTTATTGAGCATGGCGTAGGGCGCTTCGGCGCGATAAATACGCTCACACTCGGCCAGCGCTTGCTGGGCCTGGGTGTTTTTCTCAAGCTCCAGGCGGTTCACCGCAAACCGATTGAGCGCTTGTTCTAGCTGCTGCCAGGTGGTGAGCTGCTTGGTAAAGAAGTCGTTGAGATCGCGGTAGTCTTCTTCAACATCGAGCAGCGTGTCTTGCTGGCTGGCGACGGTTTTGAAGAAGTCGAAGCTGTCGTCCAGGCGCAGCAGACGCTCCACTTCCCGCAGTGAGCTATCAATGGCGTTGCGACCGGGGAAGTTGCCCACGTCGGTTTTGCTTTTATACGCTTCTAGCTCCCGCCGCCAGTGGGATAAGCGGTCTACGTAATAGGTAAACAGCTCTTTTTCACTGGTGGGGCCTAGCTGGCCAAACAGCTCTTTGGTGAGGTTACGGGCTTTGTTGAGCACCGCATCTTCGGTTTGGCGCTTTTTCTGAAGGCGCACTTCACTGCGGCGGCGGGCGTTATTGAGGAGCTCAAAGGCTTCTTTACCGCTGAGCGCGGGGCCAGCGGTGTGGAAGGTTAAGCGCCCAGCGGCATGCAGGCGACCCAGAATCAGCAGCGTTTCACCTTCTGGCCAGCCGAAAGGTCGGTTGCTAAAGCGCTCAATCAGCGGGGTCAGTGGCACCGGCTCGCCACCGTGCAGGGTGATGTACTGCTCCACCTCTTTCACGGCCTGGGGGTTGCCCTCCTCGCCGTCTAAGTTCAGGTTCTGGATGCCCAGGTCATCGGCGGTTAATACGGCCTGCAGCTCGCGCATCGGCTCGGGGCTAAGCGCCGTGAGCTGGCTCAGCTTGTTGTAGGTGTTTTCCAGCAGGTAGCGGCAGGCCTCATCCAAACGGGTATTCAACTGGTTGCGGTTGAGATCGAGCTTTTGACCGAGCGCGTACACATCGGCATCCAGCAGCATCTCTTCTAAGCGCACCCGCAGGCGTTTTTTGCGCTCCTGGTTTTCACGGCCACGGTCGGCAAGAATGCGCTCCACGCTGTGATCGTTGGCCGATAGGTTCAGGCGGATAAACTTATCGGTTTTCAGCAGGGTGCGCAGTTCATCGGTAAATCGCTTATCGTCGGGCAGCTTAATCAGCACTTGCCCGCCGTTATCGCCGCTTTTGTGAATGCAGCCCGCTTCGCTTAGCTGCACATACTCCACGTCCAGCGGTGAGACCACCTCCACCCTTAGCTGGCTCTGGTAGCGGCCATCCAGGGTGTGGCCATCCAGGTAACGGCCAATGCTGTAGTCGGTTTTGTTGACTGGGTAGCGGTATTTGGTGCGGTCGCGCAGCAGGTCTTTGAAAATCAGGCTGGAAAGCTCTTTATTCTCGTCGCTACTGGTGACTTCAGTGGCTTTGATTTTACGGGTGATGTCCCGCTCTTCGTTGGTGAGGAACTGGTACTCATCGCCGTTGCGAGTAATCAGGCTCTCTTTTTCCAGTCGTGCCAGGGTCGCTTCCAGCTGCTCCCGAATGGCTATGCGGTCATCGTCGATTTGGGTCAGTGAGAGCGTCACCAGGTTTTCGACCGTACCCTTCACCAGATCCACATAGCGGATCATAAAAAGCGTGCGTAAGGTTTCGACATCAAACGCCTCTAACACGGGGTTTTCGCTGGCCTGATCAATGGTGCGCTTCACCGCCGTATCAAGAAAGCCCTCTACCGCTGTGTAGAAGCAGTGCATCGGTACCAGCGCGCCAATCGTCTTCTCTTGAACGGCCTTGGCGGCCATGTGGAACGCATCGAGCATGGAGCGCTCGCCGTAGGCCAAGTGGGCGCCCGTCGCCCCTACCTTGCGGATCTCTTCAAAAACTTTTTGCACCAGTTGGAAGTGGTACGGCACAAAGGGGTAATTGGCGATAAAGCTTTCGACGCCTTCGATGTTTTTTAGCGTGGGGCCAGAGCGGTCAAAGGTCAGTTGGTTACGCAGAATGGAGCCTTTGGCCTCAAACACGCCTTCCAGCTCGGCGCGTGCCGGGTCGGTTTTCACCAGCAGGCGCTTGCGGATCACTTCGTCGGAGTTGGAGCTTGAGAGCGATAAGCGGGTTTTAAAGCGTCCGGCGATTTTGGAAAAATCGTTGGCTTTTGAAGCGGTCATTTCGCCTAGCACGGCGTCCATATCGGCTTGGGAGGTGACCACGATCCAGGCGCGGCCACCGCAAATCGTGCCCAGGTTTTCGGTGAGCGTTTGCAGGGTCAGCATCAAACGCGTGTCGCTGCCAATGAACTGGCCAACTTCATCCACCATGAACACCATGCGCTGGGTCGCTGACTGCGACTCCAAAAACTCTTTCACCCAGTGGCAGAAGTTCTCTACCGAAACGCTGAAGTTGGTTTCAGATTCCTCAAACCATTTATGCGCCGCTTCAGGAGAGAGATCGAGCGCCGCCCCAATCGCTTGCTCGATATCGTCCTGGTAGAACTGATAGCCATCTCGCTCCTCTTCCCACACCACACCACTGGCCTCGTTAAAGGCCTGCTTAAAACGCTCATACACACCGCGTTTTTCTAGGTGGCGCTCCATATGAGCAATGTGCGGGTAATCAGAGCTAAAGCCTTGGTGCTCGTTAAACACGCGCAGGAAGACGTTCAGGATGGGGTTGCCGTCGTCATTCGAGCTGGCCTTGCTGTCGATGTTGAACAGCACCACGTGGGCCGGTTCACGGACAGCCTTGGCGATGTCTGCCCGGATAGAGCTGTCTACCAGCTTCTGCTCATCAAAAAAGTCGGCGGCCCGCTTGGCATTACCGTTGGCATCAAACGCTTCCTTATTTTCCAGCAGGTAGGAGAGCGTTTTCAAAAAGTGAGATTTACCCGACCCAAAGAAGCCACTGATCCAAACGCCCACGCGGTTGGCGATAGAGGGGTCATCCAAAGGGGTGGTATAGGATTCAAAAAAGGCACGAAAGTGCTTGTCTAGTTCCTTGGTGACGACATACTCATCCAGCTCTTGGTAGATGGTTTCCTGGTCACGCTGGTCGGCTTTGACCACGCCGTTGATTGACCGGCTAAGCGGTTTGAGGAAGAGCTCTTGAATGTGCATATCTGTCCTGTAAATGTTTAAACCCTGAGTTTTGAAAGCACTGCTTAACCACAACCGACTTTTGACAGCTGCCCACACTGTCGTCCGGCCTCATCTATGGGGCTTCATCACTGTAGAAGGCTCTGCGATAACGTTAACAGTCACGGCTCACAACCGGGGCGAACGTAACACACCATAAGGCAACACGCCGCACTAAGGCACGAGCGCGAACGCACGGTAGTAGTTGTTGCTTTTGATCTGCTTAAACAGCGACATCGTCTGCCCGTCGTAACGGCCTGGGTAGAACAACACCAGCGGCTTATGACCGAGTGGCCCGTGTAGGGCATTTAACAAGCTGTGCGCACGTACCATGGGCCACAGGCTGCCAACACCGGTGAGCAATACGATATCAGGCTCATGCGACAAAGAGTGTCGGATGAGGTACGGGGCGAACTTGTCCATGTGCAGCGGCCCACGCAGCGCCTTGAGCAGGGCTGCATCGCCTTTGCTTTTTTGCATGGCAATGGCTTTATCCAGGAAGCCGCGCTCGGCCAGGTAATCCTTTAGGACTTCCAGCAGGTTGACCTGTGCCATTTTGACATCAGGGTACTGCCGTGCCATTAACGAGGGGAGGAAATTCAGATAGGCACGCACCTGCAGCTCATGTTCGGGCGCGTAATCAAAAATCCAGAAGCCAATTTCATTACCCAAACCCTGACCCGCTAGAAATTCGGGCTGAGAAATTTTTTCAGCCACCTGGTTCAACCGTGCCCGTAGCTGATCATCCTCGTGGTGGCTAAAACCGCTGGGGGGTGGGTAGTGATTGCTCTGTGACATGCGGATGCGTCCCTGTGTCTAGCATGTTTGATGCAAGGCATTTTTAATGCAAAAGGCTTATTTTTGATAAGACTATGTCGCTTGCCACCTGCGTTGCAAGGTCTACTTAGTCGCGTTTTGACGTCAGCAATGAGAGTAGAGGGATAAAATTACCGCAACTGGCGACAACAGGCACTCAAGCGGACGTGCTGGTAGGTTTCAAGCAAGCTTTTTACTTCTGGCCGCAGCAGCAAGGGCTGTAACTTGCGCGAGCGGCTAGACGCCAATACGCCGACTTCTGCCAACATACGATACACCACCTGACCCATTTTACGTCTGGAGCTTTCAGCCCACCCTGCTATTGCTTCATCGCGGTGTGCACGCTCTGCTAAAAACTCATCCCACTGGTAGGCCTGAAGCGCCTCCGCCTTGGTTAAAAACGCATCGGCGACGACACTTTCAAGAAATTCAACGAGCAACAGATTACGCGCCATAGTTGCACAGAAAGACACCTGCGTGGCGACCTGGTCGTCGCCATCGCGCAGCGCTTGCCAAAACGGTGGCTCCAGCTTCTCTAAGCGCTTACGAATAGCTTGCCCTGCACGTTTAGCAGTAGCGGGACGGTTCTTCTGGAGGCGGTTATCAATGATGATTGCCTGGTGCCACTGCCCTTCATCGGCATTAGAGAGCAGCAAATCAGCAACGGCACGGCTCTCGCGCACCATCAGTCCACCGCCGATCAGATCAGAGTTGTAGCTGAAAAAACCAGTCAATGAGTATCCACCTATGTCGTTTGTGTAGCTTCCTAATTAGGGCACAGCTCATAAACGCCATCATCATAAAAAAACATGATCGCTAGAAACCAGTGAGTCAGAGGGTATACGAGGGGATATGGAGCCGGTTTGCAAGTAGTATTCAGCATGCATAACGGCAAAGGCTATTAGTAATAGACCAGAAATGGAGGCGGCCCCAAAAGCCACATCCCGGCACACGCAGCCACCACTACCGTTGCTCCCTTCCGGGCCTGGCGGGGTTCGCAGTTTAGCGTTGCGGGAGGACCTAAGGGGCCACCATGATCGTATGCGTTTGAATGCATACTGACGCTGACCGGTGGCTACGCCCTGATTTGAACAGGGGACCCCATCATTATGAGTGATGTGCTCTAACCAGCTGAGCTACGTAGCCTTTCCGACATCAACGGGTGCAGAGTATGCCTATATTAGCGGCAAAAGGCAAGCCGAAATGGCCTGCCTTTTCATACGCCCAGCGCACGCGCTTACAACGCCGATTGTACGGCAGGTAGTGCGTCGCCGCCATCACGCGTCGTCACGCCTTCCAACCACGCCTCCAATACATCGGGATGTGCACTCAGGTAGTCACGCGCCGCTTCGCGAGGTTCAACACCCTCGTCCATGATGGCGCTCATCAGCTGGTTTTCCATCTCCAGCGTGAATGTCATGTTGCTCAGCAACTCACCGACGTTTGGGCAGGACTCGATGAAACCAGTGCGAGTATTAGTGTAGACCGTCGCGCCTCCAAGATTCGGACCAAAGTAGTCGTCTGCATCAGACAGGTACGCCATCTCGAAATTGGTGTTCATGGGGTGCGGCTCCCAACCCAGGAAAACCATCCACGTTTCATTCGGCACCCGCGCGCGGAGTTCGGCCAACATCCCCGCCTCGCTGGAATCGACCACCTGCCAGTCACCTAACCCATAGGCGTTATCGTCGATCATTTGCTCAATGAGCTCGTTACCGTCGTTCCCTGCTTCAATACCGTGAATGCGCTGCTCAAACTGATCTGCGTGCTCGGCTAAATCATTAACGGAGGTCACGCCAGCGTCATACACATACTGCGGCACGGCGAGGGTGTACTTAGCCCCTTCGAGATTCGCGACCAAACGCTCTACTTCACCACGCTCAATGTACGGATCGCTGATCGATGCCATCGATGGCATCCAATTACCCAAAAACACATCAAAATCATTGTTGCGTATCCCTGCATAAGCGATGGGCACCGAGACAGTATCCACGCGGGGCTCGTAGCCCAGCGCTTCCAGCACTTCACTCGCCAGCGCCGTGGTCACCGTAATATCGGTCCAGCCCACCTCAGCAAAACGTACGCTACTACATTCACTCGCGAAGGCCGTCACCGGTAAAAAAGCAGTGACGAATAGAGCACTTAAACGACGTTTAGATAGCTGTTGCATACATATTTCCCTCGTTGTCTGTTGTATTGATACGCCCTCTGCAAACGGTCGATGCAGGAGTAAGAAACCAGCAGACACACTTTTATTGATTGAACGTTCAATAAAAAAATGCCATTATATTCAGGTAACCATGCCTACTCCTGCTTTTCAAGGCGAGGAGCCAATGGGCATTCAACGTCATTAGGAGATAGCTGTGCCTAAGGTGGGAATGGAACCAATACGCCGCCAGCAGTTAATCAAGGCTACGATGGCGGCCATTGATGAGGTTGGCCTTGCCGAAGCGACGGTCATGCGCATCGCCCGTCACGCGGGGGTTTCCGCAGGCATTATCAGCCACTACTTTGGCGGTAAAGATGGCCTGCTCGAAGCCACGATGCGACAAATTTTGACGGACTTAAGCGATGCCGTCGCCGCGCGGCGCCATGCCTTAGAAGACGATTCACCGCGTGCGCACATTGGCGCCATTATTGAAGGCAACTTTGATCGCACCCAGGTCACCGGACCCGCCGCTAAGACGTGGTTAGCCTTCTGGGCCAGCAGCATGCACAAGCCCGTACTTCAGCGGCTTCAGTATGTGAACGACCGTCGTCTTTACGCCAACCTATGTCATCAATTTCAACGTGTCATGCCCAAAGCGGATGCCCGCAACGCCGCTCGTGGCCTAGCCGCCATGATCGATGGTTTATGGCTGCGCGGTGCGTTAACGCCTGAAGGCCTGGATGCCGCAGAAGCGCGCTATCTTGCGCACACCTATCTCGACCAGTTACTGACTCATTACGGATGCTATCAAGACGCATCCACTGCCGATTTTAAATAAGGAGATCAACATGACCGCTCAAAGCGCACAACCCCTCTATATTGGTGGTCGCCCGGTTGATGCCACCTCCGGCGAAACATTTACCGTTACCAATCCTTATGATGGCAGTCTGCTGGCCACGATTGGTCAGGCAAGCCAAGCCGATGTCGATAGCGCCGTTCAGGCAGCACAGCGTGGCCAGCGTGAATGGGCCGCCATGACCGGCATGGAGCGCTCACGCATCCTGCTACGTGCCGTAGCACTTCTTCGCGAGCGTAATGACGAGCTTGCCGAGCTGGAAACCCGCAATACCGGCAAGCCGATCAGCGAAACCGCCAGCGTCGATATCGTGACCGGTGCCGATGCTCTAGAGTACTACGCAGGCCTTGCCCCGGCGATTGAGGGCAGCCAAATTCCCCTGCGCGATAGCTCGTTTGTTTACACCCGCCGCGAGCCGCTGGGTGTCATTGGTGCGATTGGCGCCTGGAACTACCCGATTCAAATCGCCTGCTGGAAAGCGGCTCCGGCGCTGGCAGCGGGTAACGCCATCGTGTTCAAGCCCAGTGAAGTCACACCGCTAACGGCGCTTAAGCTTGCCGAAATCTTCACTGAAGCAGGCTTGCCCGACGGTGTGTTTAACGTGGTACAGGGCGATGGTCGCGTCGGCGCCATGCTGACCGAGCACGAGGGCATTGCCAAAGTCTCGTTTACCGGTGAAGTGGGCACAGGCAAAAAAGTCATGGCCGCTGCCGGTGGTTCCACGCTGAAAGACGTGACAATGGAACTCGGCGGCAAATCTCCGCTAATTGTCTTCGCCGATGCCGACCTCGAGCGCACAGCCGATGCCGCCATGATGGCGAACTTCTACTCCAGCGGCCAAATCTGCACTAACGGCACTCGCGTGTTCGTTGAGCGCAGCGTCAAAGAGGCGTTCGAAGCCAAGCTAGTAGAGCGCGTGGCACGCATCAAAGCAGGCGACCCGATGGATCCGAGCGTCAATTTCGGTCCGCTTGTCAGCTTCGAGCATCAGGAAAAAGTGCTCTCCTACATCGCGCTCGGCAAAGAGCAAGGCGCACGCGTGCTGGCCGGTGGCGACGCGTGGAACAGCGGCGAATGGGCCAAAGGCGCCTGGGCGGCCCCCACGGTATTCACTGACTGCACCGACGAGATGCGTGTCGTCAAAGAGGAGATCTTTGGCCCGGTAATGTCAGTACTCGCCTTCGACGACGAAGAGGAAGTCATCCGCCGCGCCAACAACACCAAGTACGGCCTAGCCGCCGGCGTCTTCAGCGAAAGCCTGAACCGCGCGCACCGTGTGATTCACCAGTTAGAAGCAGGCATCTGCTGGATTAACACTTGGGGCGAATCTCCCTCTGAAATGCCGGTCGGCGGCTATAAAGAGTCCGGCATTGGCCGTGAAAACGGTGTGGAAACGCTAAACCACTACACCCAGACCAAGTCCGTACAGATCGAGATGGGGCCGTTCGAGTCGGTGTTTTAAAGGCTGAGCCCAGCTTTCGTACACCGAACTCCCCTTTCTGGATGAGAGAACCGCTATGTCTCAAGCAACTGAGTTTGATTACATTATCATCGGTGCCGGTTCAGCAGGTAACGTGCTGGCCACGCGCCTGACCGAAGACAGCGATGTCAGCGTGCTGCTGTTGGAAGCCGGTGGCCCTGACTACCGTTTCGATTTTCGCACCCAAATGCCCGCAGCGTTGGCTTACCCACTACAGGGCAAGCGTTATAACTGGGCGTTCGAAACCGACCCCGAACCTCATATGGACAATCGCCGTATGGAGTGCGGGCGTGGCAAAGGCCTAGGCGGCTCCTCGCTGATCAACGGTATGTGCTACATCCGCGGCAACGCGCTTGATTACGACCACTGGGCCAAACAGCCCGGTTTGGAGGAGTGGGATTATTTAAGCTGTCTGCCCTACTTCAAAAAGAGCGAAACCCGCGATATCGGCCCGAACGACTACCACGGTGGCGACGGGCCCGTCAGCGTGACCACTCCCAAAGCGGGCAATAACCCGCTTTACCGCACTTTTATAGAGGCGGGCAAGCAAGCCGGTTACCCAGAAACCGAGGACGTCAACGGCTACCAACAAGAGGGCTTCGGCCCGATGGACCGCTTCGTAACGCCGAAAGGTCGCCGCGCCTCCACCGCTCGTGGCTACCTGGACACGGCCAAACAGCGCAGTAACCTGACCATCGAAACCCGCGCCGTCACCGACGTGATCGAATTCGAGGGTAAGCGCGCCGTCGGCGTCCGCTACGAGCAGAAAGGCCAGCCCAAGCAGGCTCGCGCGCGTCGCGAAGTGCTGCTGTGCGGTGGTGCGATTGCCTCCCCGCAAATTCTCCAGCGCTCTGGCGTAGGTAACCCAGAGTGGCTGAAAGAGCTGGGCATTCCTGTCGTACATGAACTGCCCGGCGTCGGCGAAAACCTGCAAGACCATCTGGAAATGTACATTCAGTACGAGTGCAAGGAGCCCATTTCGCTCTACCCGGCGCTGAAGTGGTACAACCAGCCAAAAATCGGTGCAGAGTGGCTGTTCAAAGGCACTGGTGTGGGCGCAAGCAACCAGTTCGAGTCCTGTGGCTTCATCCGTAGCCGCGATGACGAGGAGTGGCCGAACCTGCAGTACCACTTCCTGCCTATCGCCATTAGCTATAACGGCAAGAGTGCCGTTCAAGCGCATGGCTTCCAGGCACACGTCGGCTCCATGCGTTCAGAAAGCCGCGGCCGTATTCGTCTGACATCTAAAGACCCCCACGCGGCACCGAGCATTCTGTTCAATTACATGGCCAAAGAGAAGGATTGGGAAGAGTTCCGCGACGCGATTCGCCTAACTCGCGAGATCATCGCCCAGCCCGCCTTCGACCGATACCGAGGCCGGGAAATTTCCCCCGGCCCGGACGTGCAGAGCGATGAAGAGCTCGACAATTTCGTCAAGCAGCACGCCGAAACTGCTTATCACCCCTGCGGCAGCTGCCGCATGGGCGAAGGTGACATGGCGGTGACCGATGCCCAAGGCCGGGTACATGGGCTCGAAGGACTGCGCGTGGTGGATGCATCACTATTTCCGGTCATTCCAACCGGCAACCTGAATGCTCCCACCATCATGCTGGCCGAAAAAATCGCCGACCGTATTCGCGGTCGCGAGCCCCTGCCCCGTGCCAGCGTAGATTACTACGTCGCCAACGGCGCGCCTGCCAAACAGGCATCGTAGCCTGAGACGAGTGCGGGCTTATCGACCCGCTGCGTCAAAACGCCATGGTTCCGCGCCATGGCGTTTTTTATGTCTTAACTGCGCTACATTGAAGATATAAAGCGAACGCATAACGGTGAAAGGCTTGCACTAAGCATCTTGACTCTGCGAATATTCAAACATACGTTTAAATACGTTCATTAACAACCATCCACGGAGATCCCCCATGCTCACCTTACTACTCATCGTGCTGGCCGTTGCGGGCTTGCTCGTGGTGATGCGCCGCGAGGCAGGTGCCACCGCTGCCCTTGCCCTACTAGGCGTACTGGGCTTAATTGGCGTTGTGTTAGGCGCACCGATCATAGGCACCTTGCTACTCATTGCCGCCGCCGCAGTAGCCGTGGTGGGCCTTCCTGCACTGCGCAGTAAATGGCTAACCCCGCGTATTTTTGCCACTTTCAAAAAAGTAGCGCCGAAAGTATCGGCTACCGAGCGCACCGCGCTGGAAGCGGGCAGCGTTTCCTGGGATGGCGAGCTTTTTTCAGGTAAGCCCCAGTGGCAATCGCTGCTCGACTTCAAAGACGATGGCCTAAGTGACGAAGAGCAGGCGTTTTTAGACAACCAGTGCTCAAAAGCCGCTGGCATGTGCAATGCCTGGGATATCGCCCGTGAGCGTGCCGACCTGCCCCAAGAGCTATGGGACTACCTGAAAAAAGAAGGCTTCTTCGGCATGATTATTCCGAAGGAGTACGGCGGTTTGGGCTTCTCTGCCAAGGCGCAATCCATGGTGCTGCAGAAGCTCTCCGCCAACGAAACCCTGATGGTGACTGTAGGCGTGCCCAACTCTCTCGGCCCTGGCGAACTGCTGCTGAAGTACGGCACCCAAGAGCAGAAAGACCACTACCTGCCGCGCCTAGCCGATGGTCGTGAAATCCCCTGCTTCGGCCTCACCGGCCCCCGCGCAGGTTCAGATGCGACTTCCCTTCCAGATACCGGCGTGGTGTGTAAGCAAGTCATTAATGGCGAAGAAGTCGTGGGCGTGCGCCTGAACTTTGAGAAGCGCTGGATCACCCTGGCGCCCATTGCCACCGTGGTTGGCCTGGCATTCCGCCTCTTCGACCCGGAAAACCTGCTGGGCGAAGAAGAAGACCGCGGCATTACCCTGGCGCTGATCCCCCGCGATACCCAGGGTATGGACATTGGCCGTCGCCACCACCCGATTGGCAGCCCGTTTATGAACGGCCCGATTAAGGGTAAAGATGTGTTCGTACCGCTGGACACCATTATCGGTGGCCCGGATATGATTGGCCAAGGCTGGCGTATGCTGGTGGAGTGCCTCTCGATTGGCCGCTGCATCACGCTGCCTTCTGGTGCCACCGGCACCGCGCGTTACGCGCTGGGCTGGAGCGGCGGCTTTACCCGCGTGCGTCGTCAGTTCAACGTACCGGTCGCAGAGATGGAAGGCGTGCAAGAGCCCCTGGCACGTATGGCGTCATTGGCCTACATTTCGGCAGCCACGGTGTACCAAACCGCTAACCTGATCGACCATGGCGAAAAGCCAGCGGTACCCTCTGCCATCCTGAAAAGCCAGCTGACCGAATTTCAGCGCGTGCTGCTTAGCGATGCAATGGACGTGCACGGCGGTAAAGCAGTGACGCTTGGCCCGCGCAACTACTTGGGTATCGGCTATAGCGCGAACCCGGTAGCCATTACCGTAGAAGGCGCGAACATTATGACCCGCAACCTGATGATCTTTGGTCAGGGCGCTATTCGCTGCCACCCTTATGTGCTGGAAGAGCTGGCTGCCAAAGATGCCAACGATGTGAAAGCCTTCGATAAGGCGTTCTTTGGTCATGCGGGCCTGATTTTCGGCAACGCGGCCCGTGCCTTCACGCTGGGCTTCGGTCTCGGCAAGCCCAGCGTGCCGTTCAGCGGTCCGGCCGCTGGTTACGCCCAGGATATCGCGCGCCTCTCTGCCGGCTTCGGCCTGTGTGCAGATGCCGCCATGGCCAGCCTCGGCTCTGAGCTGAAAAAACGCGAAATGCTTTCCGCCCGCCTGGGCGATATCCTTTCCAACCTCTACCTTGCCTCTATGGTGCTTAAGCAGTGGCATAACGGCAATAAAGTAGAAGGCGAAGAAGGCCTACTGCATTACAGCATGCAGTTCCTGCTTAACCGCGCAGAGCAGGCCTTTGTTGAGATTTTTGACAACCTGCCAAACCGTGCGCTGGGTAAAGTACTCAACGTCGTGGTCATGCCTACAGGCCGTCGCTGGAATAAGCCACATGATGACTTAGCCCGCGATATCGCACGGCGTGTCTCTACCCAAAGCGCGCTACGCAGCAAGCTGCTAACCAACACCTGGGACAAAGACGACGGTACAGAATCTAACCCGTTGGCACGCTACAACGCTCTGCTGAAAGAGTACGACCGCGCGGAGGCTATTTACCGCACGGTAAACAAAGCCTACGCCAAAGGTGAGCTGCCGCAAACGGCACTTCACCCCGAAGCACGGGTAGAAGCCGCTCTGGAAAAAGGCTTAATTAACGAAGAAGACGCCGCCTTCATGCGCACATTTGAAGCTGAAGTGCTGGAAATGCTGACCGTCGATGACTTTGCTTACGACGCCTTTGCCAACGACAAGTCGACACTGATCGACCATAACGCAGCACCTGCCAAAGCATCGCCGCAGGCAGAGACCAGCGTTAAGTAAATGGCTTTTAGCCCTCGACCAACCGGCCCACCAAGGGCCGGTTTTTTATGCCACCCGCATGTTCTAAAACGAATCAAACGAACATTATAGCCATAGGGCGTAGTGGAGACTGAGCAAACCGAGCTTCTTACTCACCCTGAAAACTCTATTTTTGAGTTCTTCTACGCCTAAAAGCGAATACAAACGGCCATCAAAAGCGTTGCAAGTTCGCAAATGATCAACTAGCCTTTCGTTAATGAAAATATCGCACGGGTTGGTTGCCACACAATAAACGCCCAATAAGTACGGCCAGCCACCCTCCCTCGCGATCAGCGCACTACGCATTTATCGATACCACCTATCAATAACAACGACGCTAGCGAGATCGGCATGTCCTTACATTTGCAAAATATCGACCACGTCGTCGGGGGTCAGACCCATATCAGTGAGGTTAACCTCGAACTGGAACCCGGTTCCTTTAACGTGTTGCTCGGACGCACGTTGGCGGGCAAAACCACGCTCATGCGTCTAATGGCAGGCTTAGAGCAGCCCACCCGCGGGCGTATCTTCATGGACGGCAAAGATGTCACCGGCGTTTCGGTTCGCAAACGCAACGTGTCGATGGTCTACCAACAGTTCATCAATTACCCCAGCCTGACGGTACGCGACAATATTGCTTCACCGCTGAAACTAGCCAAAACGCCTCAACAGGAAATTGATCGGCGTGTCGGCAGCATTGCCGAGATGCTGCATATCGAGCATCTCCTTGACCGCTACCCGCAAGAACTCTCCGGCGGACAGCAGCAGCGCACGGCCATGGGACGGGCACTCGTCAAAGATGCCGATCTGATTTTGTTCGACGAGCCACTGGTCAACCTGGACTACAAACTGCGCGAAGAGCTGCGCGATGAGCTGCGTGAGCTGTTCAAAGCCCGTAACTGCATTGCCGTTTACGCCACCACCGAACCCAACGAGGCGCTGGCACTCGGCGGCAATACGGCCGTGCTGCATGAAGGACGGCTGCTCCAGTACGGCCCCACCGAACAGGTATACCGTGAGCCCAACGGTCGTCATAGCGCCGAGATGTTCTCCGAACCGCCGATTAATATCGTGCCCGGAAAGCTGACCGCAACGGAAATCACTTTCGACCAGTCGCTGCACTTCCCCTGCGACCCCGGCCTTCAGCGGCTCACCCCGGGCGATTACGACTTTGGCGTACGCGCCTCACACATCAGCCTTAAACCTCAGTCCGCCGATGATCTAGAACTGCCGGTACTGGTCGATGTTGCAGAAATCAGCGGTTCAGAAACGTTTTTGCACGTGCGTCATGAACGCTTCCCGCTGGTGCTGCACTTGGCAGGCATTCACGAGTTTCACGTGAACGACGCGATTAACGTCTACTTCCCTTCGCATCAGCTGTACGCCTTCGATAAACAGGGCAGCACCGTGCATATCCCCTCTTCTGCTCAAGGGAGCGTTGCTCATGGCTGAGATTACTTTAAAAGGCTTGGCGCACAGCTACAGCAAAAGCCCTAGCAGCCATAGCGACTACGCGATTCGTCAGATGGATCACGTGTGGCACCAGGGCGGCGCTTACGCCCTGCTCGGCCCGTCGGGCTGCGGTAAATCAACGCTGTTGAACATCATTTCCGGTCTGCTGGAGCCTTCAGAAGGCGACGTGCTGTTCGACGGGCATCGTGTGAACGAGCTGCCACCGGAGGAGCGCAACATTGCCCAGGTGTTTCAGTTCCCGGTGATCTACGACACCATGACGGTGTACGATAACCTGGCTTTTCCGTTACGCAACATGAACACTCCCGAGTACAAGGTCGATCCTAAAGTTCGGGAAATTGCCGATATCCTCGATCTCACGCCGCTCCTCTCTCGGAAAGCCAAAAACCTCACCGCCGATGAGAAGCAGAAGGTCTCTATGGGCCGCGGGCTAGTCCGCGATGATGTCTCCGCGATCCTGTTTGACGAACCCCTGACGGTGATTGACCCGCAGCTCAAGTGGAAGCTGCGCCGTAAGCTCAAAGAGATCCATGAGCGCTTCAATATCACCATGATCTACGTCACCCATGACCAGCTTGAGGCGTCTACTTTCGCTGACAAAATTGCGGTGATGTACGACGGTCAGGTGGTGCAGTTCGGCACGCCTCGTGAGCTGTTCGAAAAACCGGCGCATACCTTCGTGGGTTACTTCATTGGCAGCCCAGGAATGAACTTTATGAGCGTGTCTCACCAAGCGGGCAAAGTGATGTTTGGCGAGCTGACGCTACCGGTGAATGAGGCCGTTAGCCGCAGCGTGGCCGCCGCAGGCTCCAGCAATATCAAGCTTGGCATTCGCCCGGAGTTCATTACGGTCAGCAACTCGCCGGAGCCAAACAGCGTACCGGTTGAAGTGGTTAACCTGCAGGACTTGGGGACCTACTCGCTGCTGAGCTTTACCTTGAACGGCCAGTTGTTCAAAGCGCGCCTGCCTGAAGGTCACGCGCCGGTAGGTGACGCTGCTCATGCAGTGTTTTCCGATCAGCACATCGCGCTCTACGTCGATGAATACCTAGTGGAGATCGGCCATGAATAATAAAGTACTCAATAACCGCGCATGGCTGCTGGTCCTTCCCATGCTGGTACTGGTGTCTTTTTCGGCCATCATCCCCTTGATGACCGTGGTCAACTACTCGGTTCAGGACGTGCTGGGCCCTAATGCGCGCTTCTTCACCGGTACCGAGTGGTTTCATAGCATCTTGAACGACTCGGCGCTTCGCGACGCCTTCGTGCGTCAGATTCTTTTTTCTCTGACCATTTTGGCCATCCAGGTGCCGCTCGGCATTGGCATTGCCCTGATTATGCCTAAGCGCGGCTGGCAGGCCTCTGCCGTACTGATCTTGATTACCCTGCCGCTTCTGATCCCATGGAACGTGGTGGGCAGTATTTGGCAAATCTTCACCCGTGGCGATATTGGCCTCATGGGTTACGGTCTGCGGGAGCTAGGGATCAACTACAACATTACCCGTAATTCGGGCGATGCCTGGGCAACCATTATCTTGATGGACGTTTGGCACTGGACTCCGCTGGTGGCCATGCTCTGCTACAGCGGCCTGCGTTCGATCCCCGAGGCTTACTACCAAGCAGCACGTATCGATCGTGCCTCCAAGTGGGCGATCTTCCGCTACATCCAACTGCCCAAACTCACCAACGTTCTGGTCATTGCGGTGCTGCTGCGCTTTATGCACTCATTCATGATCTACGCCGAGCCCTTCGTACTAACTGGCGGCGGCCCGGGTAGCTCCACCACCTTCCTGAGCCAGTCACTCGCGACTATGGCTATCGGCCAGCAGGATCTGGGGCCCTCTGCCGCGTTCTCGATCATCTACTTCCTGGTTATTTTGCTCGTGAGCTGGGTGTTCTACACCACCATCATGCACATGCAAAAAGATAAGAACCCGCACGGGGGAGCATGATATGTACCGCTTAGATAACGCCCAGCAGGGCGAGAAATACAACACCATTTTTAGCCGGACCACCCCGGCACAGCGGCGCAAACGTAACGCGCGCAGCCGGTTCCGTTCACGGTTTCTGCTGGGGCTGTACCTGTTCCTGATGATCCTGCCAATTTATTGGCTGATTAATATGTCGCTGCAGACCAACAGCGAGATTTTGGGCTCCATGACGCTATGGCCCAAAAACCTGACGTTTGATAACTACATCGGCATTTTCACTAACTCCAGCTGGTACATGGGCTATGTGAATTCAATGCTGTATGTAGCGCTCAACATGCTAATCACGATTTGCGTGGCGCTGCCTGCCGCCTATGCCTTCAGCCGCTACCGCTTTATTGGCGATAAGCACCTGTTCTTCTGGCTGCTCACCAACTTGATGGCACCGCCTGCGGTGTTTCTGCTGCCCTACTTCCAGCTCTACTACTCGGTAGGTTTGTTCGATACCCATATCGCCGTGGCCCTGGCCCACTGTTTGTTCAATATTCCGCTGGCCATCTGGATTCTCGAAGGTTTCATGAGCAGCGTGCCAAAAGAGATTGATGAGACAGCCTATATCGATGGCTATAGCTTTCCGCGCTTCTTTATCAAGATTTTCATTCCTATGATCCGCTCCGGTATCGGCGTCACGCTGTTCTTCCTGTTTATGTTCTCGTGGGTAGAGCTGCTGTTGGCACGCACGCTGACCGCCACCGACGCTCAACCGATCGGCATGATCATGACGCGGACCTCCACCGCATCGGGCATTGACTGGGGCACGCTTGCCGCCGCTGGTGTACTCACCATCGTGCCGGGCATTTTGGTGGTCTACTTCGTTCGTAACCATATCGCCAAGGGCTTTGCCCTGGGCCGCACCTAAGGAGCACCGTTATGTCTTGGATGGTATGGACAACACCGACTGCCATTTTCTTTTCATCCATTGCAGCGATGCTAGCAGGGATGACGCTGTGGGAGATCTTATCCCCCACCGTCGAACGCAAGGGGTTTCTACCCATTAGCACCACCCGCGGCGACCGGCTGTTCATCGGCCTGCTCTCCGCCGCGTTTATTCACCTGGGGGTGATTGGCTTCACAACGCTATCCATTTGGATAGCGCTGGCACTATCAGCGGTATGGCTGCTGGTGTTGATGCGCTGGGGCTAGGCCGACGGCTTTCTCAGCGGATGTACGGCGGTATCAAGGACGCTCACGTCATCAAGGAAGAGCACAACAAAACGAGGTCAACATGCGTAATAACAAGTTCAAACTCACTACCCTCGCCGCTAGCCTAATGCTCGCCTCGGGGAGCCTAATGGCAGACGACCACGACGCACGGGCAATCGCCGAGCGTTTGGTAGACGAGCACTTCCAAGACTCGACGCTCAGCCGCGAGGAGCAGATCGAAGAACTACTCTGGTTTGCCAAAGCGGCCGAGCCGTTCCGCGGCATGGATATTCAGACCGTAGCCGAAGGCCTGACCACACACGTGTATGAAAGCGAAGTGCTCGCTCCCGCGTTTAGCGAGCTGACCGGCATCAACCTGACCCATAACATCATCGGCGAAGGTGACGTGGTCGACACCATGCAGAACCAGATGCAGTCGGGCAACAGCATCTACGACGGCTTCGTCAACGACACCGACTCCATCGGCACGCATATTCGCTACGGCACCACCATCAACCTAACCCAAGCCATGGAGAACGAGTGGGCAGACTATACCCTGCCGACGCTGGACCTGGACGACTTCATCGGTTTGCAGTATGGCACCGGCCCCGATGGCAGCCTCTATCAGCTCCCTACCCAGCAGTTCGCCAACCTGTACTGGTTCCGTTATGACTGGTTCCAGCGTGAAGACTTGCAAGAGCAGTTCCGTGACATTTACGGCTACGATTTAGGCGTGCCCACCAACTGGACCGCTTATGAAGATATCGCCGAATTCTTTACCGAGCATGTCGGTGAGATCGACGGTACTAAGGTCTACGGTCACATGGACTACGGCCGCCGCGACCCGTCGCTTGGTTGGCGCTTCCATGACTCCTGGCTCTCCATGGCAGGTATGGGTAGCCCCGGCGTACCGTCCGGTAACCCGGTGGATGACTGGGGTATTCGTGTCAACGAAGAGAGCCAGCCGGTCGGCGCAAGCGTAAGCCGCGGTGGCGCGACCAACTCACCTGCTTCCGTCTTCGCCATGCAGAAAGCCGTGGATTGGCTGCGTGATTTCGCACCGCCTGAAGCCCAGGGAATGACCTTTGGTGAAGCTGGCCCCGTGCCCGCCCAGGGCCATATCGCTCAGCAAATCTTCTGGTACACCGCCTTTACCGCTGACATGACCGACCCGTCTGTTGCCGTCACCGACGACGAAGGTAACCCGCTGTGGCGCATGGCACCCTCTCCCACTGGCCCCTACTGGGAAGAGGGCATGAAGGTGGGTTATCAGGACGTAGGTGCCTGGACCTTCTTCGATTCTACGCCTGAAGATCGCCGCACGGCCGCTTGGCTGTTTGCCCAGTTCACCGTGGCGAAAACCACCTCGCTGGAAAAACTGATGGCGGGCCTAACGCCAATTCGCGAGTCGGATATCTTCTCCGAGCAGATGACCGAAATGGCACCCCGACTGGGCGGCCTGGTGGAGTTCTACCGCAGCCCCAACGAGTCTAACTGGACCCCTACCGGCACCAACGTACCGGACTACCCACGCATGGCACCGCTGTGGTGGCAGAACCTGGCACCGGTGATGAGTGGTGAAGTCACGCCCCAAGAAGGCCTCGACAAGCTCGCGGCCGATATGGACAACACCATGAACCGCTTGGCCCGCGCCAACGTCTTCGACAGCTATGCCCCGGTGCTGAACGAAGAACGCGACCCGCAGTACTGGCTTGACCAGGAAGGCGCCCCCAAAGCGAAGCTGGATAACGAGATGCCGCAAGGCACCACCGTTCCTTACGATGAAATGATGGAAGCATGGATGGCGGCCGGCACCCGCTAAGACCTATAGGGCGGGCGCCAGCCCGCCCCTTTTCCGTGGTGTCATCAGCGGCGGGCATTGTTGCCCTCTCCACTCGTTGAGACCGCAACCGACACGGGGCTTTTTCTTAATTAATTGGAACCGCTATGAAACTGCGTAACCGTAATGTCGAGAAATTGCACACTGATGACTTTGACGCACTGATTATCGGTGGCGGCATCAATGGTGCAGCAACCGCCGCTGCTCTTGCGGGCAAAGGTGCTAAAGTAGCCCTAATCGACCGTGGCGACTTTGCCGGCAGTACCAGCATGCACTCCTCGAACCTGGTTTGGGGCGGCATCAAATACATGGAAAGCAAAGACTTTGCGCTGGTACGTAAGCTCTGCAAAAGCCGCAACCACTTAATCAAAAGCTACCCGTCTACCGTTCAAGAAATTCGTTTCCTTACCACGATTACCAAAGGTTTCCGCCACTCTCCGCGCTATTTGTGGGCGGGCACCTGGCTTTATTGGCTGATGGGCAACGGCTTCACCAAGTTACCGCGCTTGCTCTCGCCTAAAAAGATCAAGCAAGAAGAACCGATTATTGATATCAACGGTGCCGTTGGCGGGTTCGAGTACTCAGATGCTTACCTGCATGATAACGACGCTCGCTTCGTGTTCAACTTCGTACGCCATGCCCTTAACTACGGTGCCGTGGCGGCCAACTACGTCGAATCGTTGGGGGCCGAACGCGAAGGCGATACCTGGGTGACCAAAGCCCGCAACGTAATGGATGGCAGTATCTTCAATATTCGTTCCAAAGTGTTGATCAACGCCGCTGGCCCCTGGGTCGACCAGCACAATGCCCTGACGGGGCAAAAAACGTCCCACCAGCACCTCTACTCGAAAGGCATTCACTTGATTGTGCCGCAGTTAACCGACACCAAGCGGGTGCTGGCGTTCTTTGCCGATGATGGGCGGCTCTTCTTCGTCATTCCGATGGGCAACCGCACCTGTATCGGCACCACCGACACTCATATGGAGCACCCCGAGGTCGACGTCACCGCCGACGATATCGCGTTCGTTTTGGAGAACATCAACAAGCGCCTGACGCTCGACAAACCACTCACCCAAGCCGACATCATATCGACGCGCTGCGGGGTACGCCCTCTCGCCATCAAGGCCGACCAGGGCAGCGACCGCGACTTCCTGCAGCTATCGCGCAAGCATGTCATCGATACCAATCCAGAGAGTGCCCATATCAGTATCTTTGGCGGCAAGCTCACTGATTGCCTCAACGTGGGCGATGAAATTGCCGAGGAGGTAAAAGCGCTTGGCGTGGCGCTCAGCGATCCTAACTTTCACTGGTATGGCGAGCCGCCCGAGCCGGTGAAGCAGCAGTTTATGGATCAAGCCAAGCGCATGAACCTAGATGCCATGACGGCGGCTACCTCTTCAGAGCCGCTCTCCTCAAGACTATGGCGACGTTATGCAGAACAAGCGATTCCCATGCTTGAGAAAATTCGCCAAGACCCTTCTGAAGCCGATATTTTGATCGAAGGCACCGAGTACATCCGCTGTGAACTCGAGCACGCACGTGACCATGAGATGATCACGCAGTTGGAAGACTTCTTACGCCGCCGCGCCAAGGTGTCGCTGGTCGTTCACCATGAGCAGCTGCGCCAGTCACCAGGCCTAAAAGAGGCCTGTCGGGTCCTCTTTGGCGAAGAAGCAGAAGAACGATTTACCACCTACTTCAAAGAGAATCGTGATACGTCTCGGCCGTCGGTTGAAACGCTCTCTTAAACAGAAGCGAGCATTTTAAACCGTCACTCTTGCTCACATAAAAATCCCCCTGCTAACTCAATAGCAGGGGGTATTAATATCGTGAGCAAGTGTGTTAAGGCATCACTCTTCGTGTTCGACGAGCAGTTGAGAATCGCCCGCTAATACCTCATCCCATGCTTCTTCCAGCGTACAGCCTGAACGACTATCAATGGTGTCGATAACTTCGACGGCATGTTGGAGCGACTCACGATTGCTCTTCAACGCCAATACTAGCTTGGCTAAATCTTGCTTGCTGAAAGAGCTAGCGATACGGTCGGCTTGTTGGCTCAATTCGATGCAGTTCATGGTTAGTCCCTCATGGTATGGTCAGCCGCTGCTCGTTATTGTTTGATACTTCGTATGAATAATCGAGCAGCCATCTTAATTAACGACGAATGGTGACATTGCTACTCATGCTGGGCCGGGTAAGTGCCCAGTTCGGTAACTGCGAAACGGTCACAAGCGTTACAAGACCTTCGCCTTAAGCGCCCTGGTAATACGGCAGCGCCTCGGTATGTAGCAAGGATAAGTGCGACGTATCGGGATAACAAAACACCGCCCTGATCCATGACTTCACTATGGTTCACGGCTGCCATGCTCACAATGCATCATTGGCAGCAGGCTGGGTTGTAGTTTGACTACATAACACCCATAGAAGCGCTATCGATGACGTAGACTTTCAAGAAGAGAGTTAAACGACTGTTTTAAAAGGGTAGGGAAAAATCAATGGAGAAGAACTAACACGTCTTTAAAAGATAAAAAACGCCTGCTCATTAAAAACGAATGCAGTTTACTCCTAAATAACGATTCCTCTATACGACCAAGGACGATGGCTTCGTTAAAAAAACGCCATAGCGAGTAGGGTGAGGCGTCTCCGCCTCATCCCTCTCACAGAACCGTACATACGGGCCACGTATACGGCTCATGCCATTAACTTACCCCGAATTCGGGGACAGTG
>Ga0256829_1000840_pt1 | contig 27656 bp, 22 predicted proteins | sample 131447metaG_FD_185979 | JGI IMG/M metagenome (GOLD analysis project Ga0256829, IMG submission 185979) | Hydrothermal vent microbial communities from Lau Basin, Pacific Ocean - 131-447 | ecosystem: Environmental > Aquatic > Marine > Hydrothermal vents | place: Pacific Ocean: Lau Basin | collected... | reverse complement strand
TCTTCCTTAAAGATACTACAGTTATGCAAACACGTTATCGTGTTCGTGTTCTTACTACGCTAGGCGACACACTGTCTAACGAGCGCCGATTTAACCGCACATTAGTTGGTAGTGCGCTATACACTAAATTGTTCTCAGGACGCCAACTATATGTTCGTACACAGGGTAGTTCATTAACTCTAGCTGCGGAATACGGTGTTGATAACGGTAAATTGTTATACACCGGCATTAACAGTCCTAATGGCATGGGTTGCTGGGGTAGAGGTATTAGAGGCATACCGTTGCTGATGGTGCAGCGCCGTAACCCAGGCATCTATCATGAGTCTTATAACCCAGAAGGTTGCGCCATGGTATTCAGCGCAGGTACTGCTAAGTTCGCTCATGAAGTGACCACCATCACCAACGTGGCTGATTGTTTCAACCCAGCACTTATTGCTGTTGTAGCAACGCCCACCGCAGAATCCAGCGCTAACACAACTCCCCCGGCTGCTGTAGACACACTAGCTAACTTACAAGCTGGTACTATTATAGGTTATGTACAAACAGGTTCTGTAGAGAGCTGTTGGTCTGGTAGACCTGACCTAGAATATCATGATGCTATCGCAACACACGATGTAGAAGATCGACGCATGAACGGTAATAAGATCGAAGATTATAATAACTTCTTAGAGGATCAACTCAACCGAGCTGTCTCAGCTAGGTTACGTGGTTCCGAAACCAAGAAGAAATTTAAACCAGCGGGACAACCTATTACTAAACTAGGCGCCACTGCTACAGGACTTACAACAAGCCAGGGTAACCACGGGTGGCGGCTGAACTTCGCTAGTAAATCAGCTGACCAGTTAACACGCGACTATCACGGTGTTCGTAACGTTACTAATAAAGTATCCTCGCGGTATAAAGATACCCCTGATAGTTCTATATTGTTAGTAGGCGATAACGGCAACCACCTCTGGGTAGCTGGTATTATTAATTACAGCCTCTCTGGCACCACATATCTTTACACAAATGCCATTGATTCGACTGGTGAAGCAGCGGCATTTGATACATTATTCCCTACGGGCACTAATATTACACCTTACACAGTATTAACTAGTAGCGCTGAGCAACACTATAGCGGAGATTACACGCAGCGGTATATTATCGGGGATAGCAAGAACTACCCGGCATCTTGGTTCACCCATGGTGTTGACGCAGTACCCCTAACTATGCACCCAGACTCCAATATACCTGTAGATCTATCAGGCATGCGTAACGGCATGGTCGGTGATTATGTACTGCGGCTACCGGTTCCTACTAACAGCTTAACGAGCGCGACTATCACTGTTATTAATAAGGGCGTTAGAACGGTATTCGGGTATAATGCTACATATGACAGGGTAACAGGGCTAAGCACCGGTAACTATATAACCGACACAGGCGAGTTACACTTTAACTTAACTGGAACAGGTGCTTTTGATCCACTTATAGAGCAAACTGGCATTATTATTATAACCTATGTAACACCGGCCGAGATAACAACGGGTCCGGCAGCACAGCTTAAAACCCTAGCTATCACGGACGGTTGGTCCGCGCAACAACCGTTCATGGGCACTGGCGCAAGACTCGCGGCGGAACTTACTGGCGCGTACGGTAGTAACATCGACAGAGTGGCTAGTAAAGACGCTGACACCCGATTCGCGTTAGACGGCCATACTATGGACCCAGTAAGCGGCTCGTTGCGCACTGGTTCCGGTGTTGCTGTTACTAAACATGCTCCGCTTAGCCTTAATACTAGTGTCGTCGGCGGGAGAGGTATTAAAACCATGTGCGCGGCTGTAGACAATAACGCAGTTGTCGTGGTTGATACATATTTTAAAGAGCTTCATAATGACGGCGGGCAGGTTATTGCGGCTGGCGTGAACTATGGCAGCACCATAGCCCACGGCGATCGTTATATTATGCGGGTATCTGGCACAGACACGGTGGACTACTATACTTATGACGGTTATACGTATACCTTAGCTGGTAACATACCCAGCCCGTGTACAACTGCCGGCGGTTACGTTGCAGGGTTCGGCGTTGACATGGCGCAGGTCGGTAATCGGTTATATATTGCAGCGCACACTGATAACTGGGTTAGCGCAGCTGCGTGGGGCGCCAACAACCCTCCTACGGGTAATGTCTACTATTATGACTGGGACGGTACTCAGTATGTCCTCGGCGGCACAATACCTACCCCACCTGCACACCGAGGATACGGGCTATCCTTAGAAGTTATAGGCACACTAGCTAACCACACTCTATATGTAGGTATGTTTGACTTAACCGGAGCCCTCGCATACGGCGCACTACAGCGGGTAACGTGTGTAAACAATGTATACGCGCTAGGTGCAGTTGTCCCGAACTACTGGGCGGTCTCACACTATTACGCGCACAGCACAGCCACCGCTAACGGGGTGTTATATACAGCCGCACTAGACGCTCAGGCCAACAGTAACGCCTTTGTGGTATTTGGGCTGCCGGGCGCGTCGAACTCGCGGTGGTTTAGACCGTTTCACCAGGCACTGCCCAATACCCGGTTTGGTCACTACATGGCAGCATCTGGTAACACCCTACTAGTCGCGAGCCTCACGACATTATATTTCTACGATGTAGCGCACATAACACCCGCTACGCTAACAGGGTTGGGTGGTATAGCTACAACCGCGTTAACCAACCTACCGCGGCTCATAGCATCTATGCCGATACCAGCCGGGCCGCTTTCTCAGCAGCGTTTCGGGTTTATAAATAACATATTGTATATTGGCGGTAAGACCTACCGTATAAATATTAACGCCACCACAGGGGCGGGCTTGACAGAATCTGGCTGGGGGGATAACGACATTATCGAGTTAACCGACAGCACCCGTAGACTAGTCGATGTTAATGGCAATAAAGTTGTTAACGGTTCTAGAACACAACCAACACAATTCTTTGTTGGTTAATTATTCAACCCGAGCGGGTCGTTGTTACGACCCGCTCTATTAAGGAGGTAATGTGGACATCTATAGTTATGAATACGACACACTTAGTAAGCAGACCATTAGGTCATTATCAGGACACGTCCCAGATATTAGCGACATCCCTAATATCATATCCAGTAAGGTGGCGCCTAACCAGAAGATAGCTACTCTTAAACTGATATATGCCACACTGGCGGATGTCCCTAATATCGATTTAGAGGACAGATGGTGGGCATGCCAAGATACCATACAGGTTTCTGAAGCTACATTAACCAAGATTAAGAATCTGTCAAATCTTAGTTCAGTGGACTCGCTAGGTGCAGAGATACCGTATACGAATAGCGAGCTACAGCATAATAAAGAAGAGCTAGATGCGTTATTATTAGACTCTGGATACCCAACGGTTGCTGCCTTGGAAGCGTCCCTAGTAGATGCTATAGCTAGTGCTAAAGACGATCGCACTGGTGTAGAAGCTGTACCGCCTAAAGTGGTAGCTAAAGGTGCCGCACAGCAGGCTGCTAGTGATCCTGGTAATTCCTGGTTACTAGCGTACCGAGGTGTGTCTACTACTGTTAAGAGACCTGTCTATACAGGAACCATACCTAAAGCTATACTTAAACAGCTTATAGCTACCCATATCGATTCAGAAGTACGGAATCCTAGTGATACTCTAGCCGACCTAGCTAAGATGAACTCTTTGTTATTCAGTATGGTAGCAGCTATTTATAGCACATTAACGCCAACGGCTGTGGGTAAGATCCCTGCCGCTGATAAAGCGGTAATTGACTATTCAATGGCTAGGTTCCGAGCAGTGCAAACTCGCGGTGATAGACAACTAGCCACAGAAGGCACTAAGCTTATTGATAAATTGTTCGATAGAGAAGTGGCTATTGCTGATATCGTCGATCTGCTTATTAATAAGGGTTAATATTATGAGTCTTTTTAAGAACTGGAAGAGTACCCTAGCGTTTATTATCTTTATTGGCGTTTATGTGTACACTATTAGTAGCGGCAAAACCGCTGGTATTATAGAGGTAACTGGTTATATAGCATTGTATAGCTCGTTGTTTATGATGTTCAGAAGTGACTTCACAACATCGTTATTAGAGAAATTAGTAGATAAGATTAACTTTCACTAACACCTAAGGTATAACCAGGCTTGCGCCTGGTTATACCGTTCAATTAGCTGATGACCTAAGGAGTTTAGTATGGTTGACCATATCATGAATGAAGCTGATCGAGTATTAGCTAAGATACAAGCTTTAAAACACCGACTAGACGAGGATAGCGTTTGCGGTGTACCGTCCGTAGATGACGTTATTAAGACAGTCGCTTTATCTACAGAGATATCCAAGGAACTTAAAGAAGTTCTTATCGTAATTAGTAGCACCATGGTAACTGAGCACATTACTGTTAAGAATAGCAGTTACAAGACTAATATGGAACTTATTCGCGCTGCTGAGGAGATCCTTAATATACAATTATCGATTACCCATAAGCTCACTCCTAAGAAGAAACCGGTTACTAGCATTCTTAAGGAGTATCATAGACCTATAAGCGGGGTCGGTGTTATCATTATCTTGTGGGTGTTAGCCGCTATTAACGGTGATGCCTTAACTAAGGTTATGTCCTACTTATCGACTATTGTGAAGGGAGTTCTATAATGTTTAATAAGCTATTAAAGTTTTTAACAGGTAATAGAGCTGGCGTCGTCGCTGAAGAATCCGCCGTAGTGCCGGATGAAATAGAAGATCTTTATGAAACTAAAACATCCTCGACCCGAACACCTACTGTGATATCGGAACCGGTTATTACAGGTAACCTAGATTCTAACAGGGCTATACTGATTGTGGATGATCAGGAGTCAGTGTTCTATCTATACGAGACGGACTTTGAAACTATATTGGAACGTTACGGATATGACATCTGTGCTAATTACAAGATTGTAAAATGCTCGGGTTACACAGCCGGAGCTACTGCAGAAGCTTATGTAAATGGTGTTAGCGACGATATTGTTATAGGTATTCTAGATTTAACTTTAGGTACCCCTATAGTTACCGCTGACGGCGGTATTAGGTTGTACGATGGTGTTGATATAGCACTAGAGATCATCAAAGGTCACCCTAGGTGTAAAATATCCTTTTGCACCGCGCATATCATGGATAGTGAAAACCCTGCTATCAAACCTTTAGTGGATAAGTTTTTAAACAACACCGGGCATAACCTACTAGATTATAGCTTTAGTAAGAACAGCGACCGTGCTGAATTTCTATATGAATTAGTTACAGCCGTTGACAAGGGTGATTACACTGATTATCGGATAATATATGATAAGGACTCTTAATGATCTAGAGCGCGTATACCGGTTAGCACATATCTTATTACTTATTGTTATAAGCGCTTTTGGTGGGATACTGTACACCACGCTTTGGCAGAGCGATAAGGCTGTAAACACCTTACTAATGAATGATATTATAGACCCTATCACAGCGTGCGCCGATGTCAACTGTAGCTACATAGATATCGGTGGGCTATTGTATCAGTTTAGTAGCACCGATTACGATATATCTAAAGCTCCTGTAAATAGCGTAACGAGTCTACCCTACTTAGAACAGGTCTTGTTAACAACTAGGCACACTAACGGGTCCGTATACACTATCTATACAAGAGACCATATGAATCTTGCTAAACTACTGCTAACACTAGGATTACCATTGGCGCTATTAGCATCTTTACTACTAGGTCTTTATGTCGAGAGCAAGCTAGCGGCTATTGCCGCTGATGAAGTGGCTAATGTTAACAACTCCTCCGACCGAGAAAGTGACTTAAAGGCTTTGATAGCCGCTACCGCGCATCATGAGATGTTAGCACCTATAGCTATTATAAAGACCGGTATACGTAAACTGTGCCATGATCTCGGTATATCGCACACGCAAACAGGTCCTATGAAGTTAATATCTGCTAGCATATGTCGATTAGAGGCGGTCTTAATACAGATGTCCAAAGACCGCAAGACCCATGCTGCTAAGGATATGGCGGTCTATGAGATTGTTTCAGACACCTTAGAATCATTAACTGTATTGTATACCGAGGTCAACTTCAGATACACTATAGCTAATGAGGGGTTATTAAGAGCGGCTAGGTGTTACAAGTTATGTCCAGGCACTATTAGTAATATACTTAATAACTTATTTAAGAACGCCCTAGAGGCGGGTGCTACCGAATTGACAGTGGCCTGTGCGTTCAGTGGTAAGTATATAGATTTGTTTATTATGGATAACGGCACAGGTGTGCCCGGTGGCGCTGAGGTAATAAATAAAGTATTCGACATGGGCTACAGTAACAAGAATAGTGATAATCTGGTAACCGCTAATAAGAAACTTAATGTGGATAAGGACACACGTGGCAATGGCTTATATCTTGCTAAAACTATCCTAATAAGTACCGGCGGTGATATTGTATTGGTTAAGACTGGATCGAAAGGCACTATGTTTAAAATGTGTCTTCCGTATAAGGCAATAGGAGGTGACTGTGATTATTAATATCCGGTTAGGGTTTTATCGTAAACCTACTAAAAATAAACTTATGCACAGGGCGATACGTTGGTGGACTAAGAGCCACTATTCGCATGTGCAAATACGCGTAGCTGGTACTTGGACATCAGCTGAACAAGAAGGTGTTATCGAGTTTAAATACTCTAAAGAAGAACATGCGTACGATAGATTGGATTACACCTTAGAGTGTACCGAAGAGGCATTCGCCAAATACTTAGAATTTCATGAAGACGTACTGGGCGCTAAGTATGACTACACAGGCATAGTCCTATCACAGATCTTACCACTATCGGTAGATAACCCTAATCGATGGTTCTGTTCAGAAGTAGTTACTAAGATACTTAAGATCCTGGGCGACCCCAAGGTTACTAAGATAGTAAAACCTAATGATGTGGCACCTGGTGACCTAGCTAAAATATATGGAGTTGAGTAATGAGTAATTTTAAATACGGAAAACGTAGTAAAGCTAAACTATACGGAGATGCTGAGCATCCTGGTGTTGCTAAAGAAGTATCCGAGCTGTGTGAGCTCGCGTTAAGTTATTCAACAGTTGATTTCGGTATCATCGACGGGTTTCGTTTAACCCATGAGCAACAACACATGTATAAGATCGGTAACAGCGAACTAGATGGTATTAATAAATTATCTAGTCACCAGATTGGCTTAGCTATAGATGTATTACCATCTAACTCATCTGGCGCAGGTAAGGGCCTAGATATGTTCGATGTATCGACGCCTGAAGTTCGCGCTGTCTGGCTAGAAGTATACCGTGCTTTTATGCGCGCTGCTATGAAACTGGGTTTATCTTTAGAATTTGGTCTAGGGTATAACATCCATGGTGGGCGTGACTGGCCGCATATTCAAGTCGTTGGACATGTTAATAAATCTAAACACGATATGGCACTACCGCCTAGAGACTAAACACAATATCACTAGTCCCTTTTTTGGGGACTAGTGATATACACTTCTATATTATTTATATGTAGACGCGCCTAGCTGAGTTAGGTAATTAATATAACCAATGGAGTATAACATGTTAGAGAACACACAGGAAGATCAACAATTGATCGCGCTAGGCGCTGGTAAGACATTAGCTATGGCTAACTTCGCAAGAGAGTATTGCAAACACTTATGCCTGCAATATAAATGTAAATTATCTAGTGTTGGTAGTGCTAGAGTAGCGCTTGACACTATGATACAACTAGAAGACCTAGACGGTGAGATGTCCGCGGCTATCGAGTACGCAGCTCGTTTGTTGCAAGGGTTGCATGTGGGAGATATTGATAAGACTGTGACTACCATGCAGCGCGACATACGACACTTCATGTCGCTGTGATCATACAGTAGCCGGGTTGACCCGGCTACTGTATTCTTTTTTGTTCTGTGGATAGCTACCTGGTAGTTGTCTGATACGACCACTATTCCCAGCACCGGAGGACCTATGCTATATTTACGTATGTCAGACCTATTATTATCCACACCAGTCACGCATCTTAAATCGGACTGGCAAGTGGCTAGAGATTTAAAATTCACCAACATAGCCGCGCAATCTATCGGTGATGCCGTTAACCTAACATCTATACTGTTAACCACCCAGCTAGACCCCGGTGTTAACTACTACGCCAGATCCAGGGCCATGCTATCAACTGGTTATACAGCGTGGAGTAATATTGACATATTCGCCCCACAAGATGTGCTAGCTAAACAAACACAGACCCTCTTACCATCATTAGTTTCGATACCAACTATTAGCATTAGCACTGGGCCTAATGGTGTGTCGGTCTATAACACCGCTGTTGCAGTTGGAACTGTGTCTACATTAGGCGGTGCACAACACACCGCTAGTACGTACATGGTGGAGGATATGCAAGGTAATATAGTTTGGTTAGATCTAGCTAATAAAGCCAACCTGACCAGCATTAATATTCCGCCAGGATATCTAGAGCCTGATAGAGCATACCGATTAAGAGTCATGATACACGTGGATAGCATGGATACCTCGCAGCTTATTACTCAAACTTTCAGAACCGAGCCAAGGTCCAGTGGTCTAATAACTTCAACTATCTCTAATATAGATTCTACGGCACTTAATGTGGTTGGGCTCAATGCAGTGGTTCCTGCTAATTCTACTGCTGCTATTTATGCACTTATAAACAACGCGGTTGTTCCTGTCGTAACCCTTAGCGCCATAGGTGCTGTTATTAGTATCCCTGCTAACACCCTCAACCCAGCTACCAAGTACTTAATGCGCGTCACTACCCCCACGCCGGATATGTGGGATCAGTTAGTGTTCAATACGCTATAATAGGATACCATTATGATACAATATTCTTATACACTAACCAATAATAAGGTAGTGCGTTCCGTTAAGACTCTCTACCCTGAGCTAGCTGATATTAAGCTAGCCATGGGTAACGGCACCTTACCTACGGCTGTACTAGCCTTAGCTAAAACCGCGTACCAGGGAGCCGCTGAAGAACCTACTATCGCCATCGAAGAAACTTGGTGGGCGCACCAACATATACTACAGGAACTGGAGGCTGCCTTAGCTTCCATACCTGTTTTAACGGCTACTACTAAGTTAAACCCCGCCGGAGCAACTGTTCCGCTAACACAGCTAGAACTAACGGCTAACCAAGTCAAGTTAGATAACCTACGCATAGCTAACGGAGCGCCTGATGTAGCTAGTCTTAAGACCATACTAGCCACTAGACTAGGTTATGAAACCACTAAGCGCGATGAGCTGGAGAACGGCACTACATTACTACCCGCTAACCCATGGTTATCCGGTTATCGCGGGGTAACAACAGCACCTGCTAGACCAGTCAATGTGGGAGTAGTTCCACCTGAGTTGGTTAAAGAACTTATAGCCCTGGAACGCGACCGCACTGTGCGCAACTCAGAAGATACTCTAGCAGATCTATCCAAGATGAACTCATTGTTGTTCAGTATGGTATCCGCCATGTACAGCGGCATGCCTGTTACACAAAAAAATAAAATACCTGCAGCCGAGAAAGCTATCATTGACTACGCCGTCGGTACATTCGCAACAGTGCAAACTCGTGGTAATGACCAGCTGCAAACTGAAGGTACCGCGCTGATTGACAAGCTATACCGCCGTGAGTCAGCTATCGCTAAGATAGTGGCTACTATGCAAAAGTAAATAATGTACCTAAGACCTGGCGGGTGCCAGGTCTTAGGTATGCAGTGTCAAACGTTCCTAAAGTACTTAAGTAAATAACCTTCTGCCTGAAATGTATATACATCTCCATCTATCTCTTTCAACCCAGCCCCGCTAGGGCATAACGAGTGCCGCCTAACAGCGTCTGGGTTATCCTTAGTAGGTTCTTTAATATTCAGATCCACCCAACCGAAACGTCGGTTGCTGGTAAGTATGTTCTTGGTGACCCCATCGCCGCCAGATGAGACGGTTATTTCTTTCTTAGGATCCTCTATAAGTGTAGCTTCTCTAACGCACCATGTTGGTGGGGCCGCGAGATCGTCCAGATTTAATATCTCTAGCAGCTCTTCCAGTGTGCACGAAGGCATGGCTATATGCTCACTAACTATGGCTGACAGGTGGTCAAATGTAAATTTACTAGCTCTGTTGTACAAGTCCTGTATCTCCGAGACCATCGCCTCGCCGACATTGTAGTCAGAACAATATTCTACAAGAACCTCCTGACTCAATCTGTCGTAGTCTACCGCATAGCGTATACGCCCGGGTCTGGTTCTTATGTATTTAGATACAGCCATGCGCGAGTTCTCAGTTATAACAAACAGCTTACGGCTAACCGTCACACTGGAGAACATGGTAAGCATCTTGTTCTGTATATTAGAGTTAAAGTTCTTAGCGAACTCATCTAGGACTACTACGAACCCCGACAGCGAATCTATAAAGCTTATGACCGATGGCTTAATAACTACATCAGTTACTAATACCACACAGAGCCCGGCTGAGATGCCCTTATTGCCTAATAACTCAGCCATACGTGTTTTACCAGAGCCTGGTGACCCAGTTAGCATAACCCCTAAGCTGCTAGTTGATTGTGAGAATCTGTCCCAGAATATGTCTAGGTGTTTATCTATGTTACCGTAGTTTTTACCTAGTACCGAAAATCTAGGTCTAGAATACTCTAGCCAGTAACCCGATTTATCGTCATACCTAAGATGGTACACCCCAGGTTGTAACGGTGATGTTATCATACGCTCCTCCTATACATACTACAGATCATTACACATTAAGTATATGTTGTCATCGACACGTGATACCATTAGAACAGATCGTCTATAGACTCACCAGAGTTACCGCCGTCACCGCCAATACCATATAAGTCATCATGGTTATGCGGGATAGGGGCGTCCTTAGGGAATCTCAACTTAGTGTATAACAACTCATCGGGAACGATAGTTGGTCGGCGGTCCTTACCTCGTTGTATTGATAAGAAATAGTTACCATTAAGCTTAACTTTATTAAGATAAATCTCTAGATCAACTACATGGTCTAGACTTCTTGAGTTATCGGTATAACCCTTGTTGGCTACTTCTTTAACAAAATCTTCACCGCCACCACCGTTACGAATAAGTTGCTTAGCCTCCCCAGATAGCTGATGAGGAGTTATGAAAGTGATATCTCTCGTTTGTATTCAGATCGCGGCGTTGAAATTATCTCACACGCGACCCAGTCCCGGCGCATAACTACCGCTGGACCTCCCATGGTTTCCCATGGAGACTAGACTATATCTTCACCCTCTAGTTGAGGGGTCCACTGTTTCGATTTAAGGGATTCCATACCCACCCACTTGGGCCCTACTCCCATTACGGGATAGTCGTTGAACGTTCCCCTGTTAGGGGCTTCGCTGCTGATCGCCCAATACTCATGATTTTCACACATTCACGCTTAGGCATGTTTCATCCTTACGTTGTAGTTCATGAGTCTCTAAGGGGTTTCCAGCAATTAAATGGATTACAATATAGCATTACTGCTATACGGACCTGAATCTTAGATTATTCCACACACACACACATTCATCCTAGCTATATCCGGTATACTACATACGCTAGTTATTTCGCCACTAGCCGTAAACGCAGTTCTCTTGTGTATGGTATTGGTTTATGCATAGGTCACCTCGCATAACGTGAGCTGGTGTGCACAATAATCTAAAATCGTTAAGCCGACATGAAATTGCGTACCCTGTTGAACATGTCACGAATGTCCGCCCCAGTAATACCACCGCCATTACAGCCAGTCGTCGGTAGCTTAGCTAAGTAATCAACCAGCACCACATGTACCTCGTAACCAGCTGCTTCATACTCGATGACTTTGTTATTGATATGCTTATAAGTCCACTCCGAAGGGTTAACACGTAACATTTTTACGTTATACCCGGTAGCGCATAGTTTAGTTTTAACATAGGCCGCCGCTACGGATGGGGTAACCTCATCCATGTTAGGTAGTTTACCGTGTTCCGAGTTATACAAGTATTTGTATAGAAACTCCATACTGATCTCAGAATCATCTTCAAGACTGATATAAATCATAAGTGGTTTCTTATCAGTAGCCTTCATATTAGGGGTGTTACACATCATAAACTGTGCTAACAACGATCTCGTGAACCCTGATTTATAAGAGTGCTGCAATGCATCGATCATAGCGAACGCACCCCTGCGAAACCCACCCTGTAACATGGCATTGATACCACCCCAGGCTGTCTTAAGTAACATATCTTTACTGTTCTCGCCACTAACCCTTTCAAATAGAGCCTTGACGTCTTCTTCAGAGTCTAGATCAAATTCGTTAACAATACCCGGGTCAACTTCACCTGACCCAACGCAAGCCACTCTTTCAATCTCGTTAGCTAGATCAGCTGCGAAATCTGTTAGCGTCATGCCGCCAGTGTTACCAGTGTTAATGCCGTATGACGCTTTAGAAATAAGCGCTTTAAGCTCACATTCTTTGTGGTAACTATATAGTCTACGTCTAGCGGCAATGATGGAACGTTTAAGCCCTGGGGTCGCCATCTCTGTGGTGATGGTCTTCTCCATAGTAGTTAGTAACTGTGGTTTCTCAGCAAGAACCACTCTTAAGCTCTGTAGTAGCGCGTCTGAGTCATAATTACTGGGGTGTTCGCACATATCGAGTATGATGCTCTTGAGATCCTCTGTGATATCAGCATCGCCACCGATAAGTTGGTTGTTCTTGTTATTGGTACTGAGTGTGCTGATGATAAGCTTAGCGATATCTACTGACCGTTCGTCATTGTTAACTTCAAGAAGTGTTTCACGGTACAGTAGTGTTATAGTCTTAAATAGAATATCGATCCGGCTATTGGTCATAACATAGTCCTTGTATTTGATATTGTGCTCAACACAAGACGGTCAATATTGATTAGTCCATTTCCCAGTGTTAGTTGAATCAATACACCGAGTTATATAAGGAGTGGATATGTACATATCGTTAATGTTTATACCGGATTATGTAGATGTTAGTAAAGTGTTATCTAACGAGCTAACTGAGTTATCAGAATATGATTATGACGACTGCGTTGCCTTTAATAATGCCTTTAGGGCTAGAGTTATTACAAATAAGGCCGCTGATATTAGTGAGATTAGTTCTATTATGGACCACTATCACAAGCCAGGGACGTATGTATTTAGTGATAACAATGTAACTATGGGCAGCACTGAGGTGTTCTGCCCCATTAAGGTACCTGACGGCGAAAACCGCACAGCGGTGTATGTTCGGTGCATGGCTGGGTCCAGTAACCTATGCACACAACCTAATGCTGTTACATTGAGAGAGTTTAGAAAATGGTTAGTTGGTTATTTGGTTAAGAATTTCGGGTTTGACAACATTGTCAAACACGATCTATTTACAAGATTGTGGTTATCTAATATTTTTTAAAAAAGGAATTCCATCATGAATTTAAAAGACTTGACATCTGGCTTGATTGGCGAGCTGCGTGGCGCCGTATCAAAATCGGGCCTTGATAATCGTAAAGATATCTCTAAGTTGCACTTGTCAACAGAGTCTATGGACTCTTCTTCGCATAGCGCTGCTGAAGCTGCAGCTGCGTCGTTGGACGAAACTGTAGAAAGCTGCATCAACTTGGTATTGGGTGCTGAATCAGCTACAGTAACACCTGCGCAACGTTCTGCCGCTCGCCGTATTGCTGCATTGGCTATTGATCCTGTTGTGGGTATGGAAGCTATTCGTACTGCTAAAGCACCTGCAGCTGGTTCTTCAGCGATTAGTATCTCTGCTGAAGATATGGGTGTTATTGATGCTGTTGGCGATGCTGTATTGACTACAGAAGCATTTGACGGTCAATCTACTAACAACGCATTGTATTTCTCTGTAGCTTATAACTTGGCTTCTGCTAAACAAGATGCATTGGGCGAGTTGTTCTTCCCAACGTTGACAATCGACCCAACTCAATCTGGTATCGCAGTATCTACACAAGTTACTTCATTGTACCAAAATGTTATTCGTAACAACACTGGTGCATCCAGCCGTGCCGGCTTTAATAAAGTAACATTGGCTAAAGCTATCTACGACAACAACTTGTTCGGCGGTGACCGTAACCGTGTTGTTCCAGTTAACCGCACAGCATCAGCAACTAACTTGTTGACGGCATTGGCTACTGTTGATAACACATCAGGCGCTCCTATCAACACAGCACCATTGGTTATCGGTAAGACTATCGGCTTGTTGGAAATCTCACAAACTGACGCGCAGCTGGCTAAAGGTGCAATGGACACGTCTGATGCATTGGACCGCACTGTTAACTTGCGTCACGTCATCGTATCTTTGACAGCTAACTTGGTTCCTGCTGGTGCTCCTGCTGGTACAGCCGCTGCTCCTGTTACTGAGTACTTCCGTATTCCAGTACACATGTTCCCAGGCTCTAACTTCACATACACACCATCTGGACATGATAAAGATTTGCAATTGGCATTCGACTCACAAGATGTCGTATTGGACACAGCTGGCGCAGTTACTTGGAACGGTACAGCTTCTGCTATCATGGCATCTTTGCCAGCTGGCTTTAAGATCCGTGTACATATGAAATTGACTGGTGATGGCAATACTCAATACGGCGACGTCTCTGTATACTCTACAGTTGCTGCATTGGTAGCTGTGTTGGATCCTGCTGGCAACGTATTACCAGCTGCAGATCCTAACTATACTGCTATCAACACAGTATTCAACTCATTGACAGTTGATGGTTACGATTTGGAAGCTTATACTACCAACTCTAACTTGCGTAAAGAAGGCCGCACTGTTACTATCGATAACTACGAACAGTTGTACTCTGTACCAGTTCGTTCTGGTATCACAGTTAACGTACCTGTTAACTCTTCAGGTGCTGATGATAGTGCATTGATCGCACAGATCCAAACAACCGGGTTCCGTATGAGCTTGGAAGCTGTTAACACCTTGGTTAGCTTTACAGATAACTTGGGATTGATGACTGCCAACGGTACCAACACTAACGTGCCTACTAATGGTGTCGGGCGTTACCATGTCAACACATTCTTCAACGAGCAGAACTTGGATTTGGCCGCTATTGTGGATTCTGAATCTTCAGCTACTCGTGTTGGTGATATTCGTGCTGCATTGGTTAACCGTATCCGTGATATCATTAACGTGGCATATATCCAATCTACTTATAACGTAGTACACGATATGATGAATGGTTTCGGTAGTAAAGTTGGTGTTATTATCGGTACATCTTCACGCATGAAGTCTTACTTGTGTACTGATGGCTCTGATTCCATCGACATCGGTGGTAACTTCGTAGTTAAAGTGGCTGATTCTGCTAATGCTATGGTCGGCGATTCTTTGTATATCACATTCGCTAACCACATGAGTTCTAAACGTAACACTGAACTTGATCCAATCAGCTTCGGTGTTAACTTGTGGGCTCCTACTATTGCTACTGACGTGGCTAAAACTGTTAACGGGGCTACTGTGCGTAGTTACCAAACAACTCCACGTTTCTTGCATGTTGTTAACTTGCCAATCATGATCCGTATGAATGTTACTAACGTAGCAGGCGTATTGGGTAAATTGGCTGAATACTATCACGTTGTATAAGCTGGCTTAAGCTAGTATAGCGTTACTGAATATCCTACCTACCACGCATAGCGTGGTAGGTAGGTGTTCTTTTTATCCCATGTGTATATTATAGTAAAACACTTACATATCCTTAATAAGAACACCCTGACACTATTAACTTATAAGGAGTCATTATGCACGAAGATATTGGTTATGATTCCATTAACCCGGAACATAATATAGCCGAATACACCGTTGGTCCAAATTTAAAAGTAGCGCCACCGGCTATCGATACCCCCACATACGCGATGGTAGCGTATGCTAATAATAACACAACCTACTACGTCCAGATGCGCAACAACATAGTAGTGCCTACAGTGCCTGCCACGGGTAGGGATATACAGCTATTGGAGCGACTCAACAACGGTACGTCGTTCAGCCGGATGCCCGCTGGGTTGTATATAATAGAAACCATCTATAGTCCTAAAACAGAAAGACGTGATATTATGGCGTTTGTAGATTATTATTCAGCTGCTAGAGGATTCGGTTACACTAAAGAAACATCAGATCTTATACGCGATATGATGGTTAACAGATATACTAACAACACCTGTATTCGTGGTAAAATAGCTAAAGATCACCAAGGCACTCATAACGGGGCATATCCGTTTAGCCTGTCCGTCGTCACATACGTGTCAGCTGAGACTATAAGAGACCATTCTTATGTTTATGTTAATGGCCCAGGTGTGGCTGTAACTGACACGGTGCCTGAATACTGCGCTAAGAACCCGTATAGTAGAGAACATCTAGAAGCAGCTATCGCTAACAGAGACATACCCAGTGATAGCACCAGTGTTAATATCGTGCTAGTTACTGATGACACCACCCCACGGTATATCAACATCGGTAAGGATGCTGTTAAGATCTTACCTCTAGTTGGTAAGGAAGCAAGTGCTTTACCCAGCGGCTGCGGCATAACCAGGTATCGTAAAGGTAAGCTGCTTGATGAAAAATATATTATGCAGGAGGAGTTCAGCGATAATGGAGTATTTAAAACCAGAGAGTTGTGCCTCGCCGACGGTAACAAGACCTTGGCTCTAGAAGAGCTTAAGCTGTCCACCGAACTTGGTAAGGCCGAGTTAGAGTTAGATAAAGTTAAAGAAGCTAAATCTAAGCTTAAATTAGAAGGAGAGTCCCGTAAAGCCGTATTCGCACAGGATTTAGCTGGACGTAAGATAGATCTTATAACCACTAGTGCCAAGACTAAGATGAAAATGCTTGAGTCCGCTGATAGCACCAGGACGGTTATACAAAAGAATAAAGCTAACACCATAGCGGTTATAACTAAATTAAGAGCTGACGTAGCGCGCAGTAGGCTAGACACACATAAGTCGATGATCGCCGTGCGTAATGAATACGCTAAGGGTATTCGTGATAAAGAATTGCACCAACTCAAAATTATTGACACAACAGCCAGAATGATAGCCGGGCTAGTTAAGTAGGATTTCATAGGAGGAATCAGTATGAACGAGGCATTAGTCAGAATCATGGCCGATAATACACCTAAGTTAAACGATAAGGTGGTTAACGGAACTGCTAGAGAGGTGCTAGCAGAGATTCCTAGGTATCTAGACCAGTTCTTTAGCGACAGTATGCGTACCATTAGCGCCGGTATCAACCTGTCGTACTTAGGATACCGCAGAGTGACCCCTAAAGAAGAGTACGAGCTTATGATCGCTAAGAAAGATACCACGATACGTTATGATTTGAGTCATAATGATGTTTATATCGTAGAGTTTCGTTTCGAGTACAACGGCCAGATGATAACCCGACCCCTGTATCTACCTTACGCTAGCGAAGGAAATATTATGGTTATGAGTAGTACCAGTAACCACATCATGCCAGTGTTATCCGATACGGTAGTTAGCCCGTCACCAGGTGGGGTGTTCGTTAGACTGCTTAAAGCTAAGTTGAACTTTACAGCTAAAGCTAGGTACTTCATGGTGAACGGTGTTAAAGTAACTGGTAATGTCATAAATGGGGTTATCTTGCGACCTAAAGCGTTAACGGATATGATAGGTAACCCCATGATATCAACAGCTTTATATATGCTAGGTAAGTACGGGCTAGTAGAATCGTTGCGGAGATTCGGTAGAGTTACTGATATTCTGGTCACTGACACCGATACAGCGCCTATGGATGGCTGGACAGTGTACACCACCACTAAAGCTAAACCACGGGGCCTTAAAGCTATTCCGTACATGCCCCATAATTTACATATCTGTGTTCGTGGTGACAACATGGATGCGCAGTTCGTGGATAACTTGGTATTTGGTGTTATATACACAGCAGACATATTACCAGAGATCTCCGACGATATAGTCTCGTTGATAGGCATGAGTAACGTTAGTGACGAGATAGAGTTCTGGAGGATCATACTTGGTAAGGTTATCTATAAGAACAGTTTCTCTGTCGATAGGATCTACCAAGATATGGCAGAGCATTTCAACGCTCTGGAAGGTTACATCGACCCGATCATCAAGACTAAACTTAAAGAGGGTAATATACCCGTAGATGACTTCTTCGATCTGATAGCTTACCTATTAAGTAACTACAACGATTGGGTATTAACTAGTCGTGAGTATAACTCTAATATCGAAAATAGATACATCGATATATTGTACTACTTAACATGTGACATGATTATCGGCTTTAACAGAGTCATTTTGAACATTAATAAACGGGCTACCAAGACTAAGGCTGTTAGTTATAAAGAGGTCGATAAGATCCTTTTTAACGAACTAGGCACTAAGCATATCTATAGCTTAACTAAGGCATCTGAGCCCAATCTAGCAGTAGCAAACTGCGACTATAGCGCTGACCTGCGCTATCCTAAGATAACATCGGTGCTAGAGGATCGATTGGTCCTTTCTATCTAATTGCGGGAACACCCTATTGTGACAACTACCACTTGCACATGGAAACATAGTGTAATACCACACCCAGTAATGGAAGTGTGTGGCATGGTACCACCACCGAGATATACGGTAGTATCGAGGTAAAAACGTTGTTGTGTAAAGGGCAATCGACGCAGCGAAGCTCCTAATGGTACTATTGTGGTATACGGAGTGTGTTCAACGACTATCCCGTAATGGGAGTAGGGCCCAAGTGGGCGGGTATGGAATCCCTTAAATCGAAACGGTAGGCACTTGTACTAACAAGTGAAGATATAGTCTCAACGACCAAGTGCGGTCCTTCTACAGTGATACTGTAGTCGTTAGTAGTAATACTAAGCAGTCTGTGGAATTCAGGCGGGCTCCTGAGAGAGATAACCTCAACGACAGGAGTCGAAGATATTTGCAAAGCAGAGGAAATGGAGTTAAACGCGGTAAGAAGTCAGTTATACCGGATAACGCGTTATCGCTTAAGGGTGGTGACCTAGGGTTTGGTTCACTGTTATTCCTAGGTAAGAACTTACCTAGCCCTAGATTCAAGATGAACATGTTTGTGGACTACGACATCGCCTCTGGGAAGATAAACTACCCAGACGATATTAAACAAGCTATAACTAAGCTTAGCGTCCTATTACAGGGGCTTACAGATAACAACAACATTCTAGATTCAGTATTTGTAAATGATGACGATATTGATACCAGTGTGTTGTAGTTAATCATCGCTGTTGTTCAGCGACATATAATTAATATGTAGGGAGAACCACTCCCTACATAACTATAAGGAGCATATTATGAGTAACTATCACCAAGGGTTCCCGCAGCAACCCATGTACCCCCAGCAACCGGTACAACAACCCATGCAGCAACCCATGCAGCAGCAGCGGGTGTTTACCGAAGAAGAAGTACGCATCATGCTAGCTCAGCAACAACAGCAGATGCAGCAACCGGTACAACAACCCATGCAGCAGCCCGCGCAACAACGCCCACTGTACCCACAACGACAGACACCGTTCCAGCAACAACAAGCATCAGCTGCATTCGGGACACCAGCACCACAAGCGGGTCAGCAACCTGCTTCAACACCGTCTCGGGAACGGCGTAAACGTAATACTACCGTGGCCACTCCACCTCAAACTACTCAACCGCAACAGGTTGAGGAGCAGCTGGAACCGGTCGGTATTAGGCTTCTGCTGGAACCAGGCATTATAGCCAGCCAAGAATATTATGCATCTGATCTTACAGTAAAAGGAGTTAGTTTAATGGATAATCTAAAAGAGATCACTGGGGAATCTGGGGATGTGACCTACCCAAGCCGCGATATCGCCGGTGATTCCGGGTACGCTGAACTATGTAGGGCAGCTAGTGAAGGTGAAATCGACGGGGCCGTGCACCGCATGACCTCTAAATCAGTATTCTGGGTAGCCCCCGGGACTAAGAGTGCGCTGGTTAAAGGGTTCAATACCATCGAGGGGCTAATCGACGCTATCGTTACGGACGCCTCACTACATAACCCTATGGCTAGATATATAGATAAGCTATTAACCCTTTGGGTTAATGGGGTATTGTTAACATTCGATAACCTGGAAGGTATCAGCATTGATAGTTTTAAAGCCGACATATCTGACCTTATTCAGTATCTTAAGAGTAATGATATGCTATCGGCGGTACAGCGTGTCGAGTCAGGGATTCTACAATTCATCAAGATCGTTAAGATCTCTACATGTGAAGACGGTGTAGAGTTAACATTGCCCGAGATTAATATTGTGCTGTCCCGAGAAGTCGGTATGTCCGGTATTGTCCCGTACACACTTACTAAGTCAACCGCGCCAACCGTGTTCAGTATTATCGCGGACGGTATCAAGGATGGGCGGTTATGTTATGTGCTGACTGACGAGTGTAAACGCCTAGCGTGTTTGAGCGATGATAATGAGGTAATCGTTCTTAACGCTATGTAGTACCATTACCGTGGGGGGCATCCCCCACGGTATATTCATATTTAGGAGGGTTCATGCGAACTAACACGGTTAGTGTAAGTAGTAACGTTTCCCCTGTTATGGAGGAGCTTAGGGTACTAGGTGTTGATCCCGATGTGGACATCATAGAGGTAGACTGTGACGGGTACATGAACACGCTAGTGGTGTTCATCGTTGATCTACTCGCTATGTCTGGCGCGTGGTGGTTAGATAACCCGCAGCGGCGCATTCGGTGTAATCCGACAGTGAACCTAGGCAGTGATGTCTCACTGGGTAACTGTGTCAGTATCGGTGATAATGTGACGATAGGTGACGGGTCAGTCATCGGTAAGAATGCCACTGTGGCTACTGGTTGCACGGTGGGTAGCGGTGCTGTTATAGGGGCTGATGTTGTGATTGGCATGGGCGCTATAGTGTCAGATGGAGTGACTATAGGTTCTAATGCTGTAGTCGGCGCGTGGTCGGTTATAACTAAGGATATCCCTAATAACCGTGTTGTACCTGCACTAATGTTACATTAATGAATCACCACCACCGGGCGATGCCCGGTGGTGGTTATCATAGGCTATAGGTCTTCTATTTTTACGTCATCCGGAACATCTTCAGGGACGTCAGTGGACACATCGGCCTCTGGTGCTTTATCACCAGTAGTATCTGTGTCGCCGGCATCCCCAGCGGCAGCATCTGGTGGTGTCTGATCATCGCCAGCTACACCCGTTTCTGGTACAGGCTCTTCTGCTGCTCCATCTAGTTTATCTAGTGCCTTATCGATCTTACCGGAACTAGCTTTCAGTTCTTTAAGATGTGGCAGTATAGCTTTACTTATATTGTTTACGTAGTCAGAATATTCTGCTAGTATATCAAATCTCGGTTTACCGGTGTTATCTAGTGAAGCAAACTTAACCAGTTCTGGAGATATATTATGCTCGTCAACCCAGTTCTTAACCAGCACTGTTTTAACAGCAGCACTTACATCTTCTAGTTTGTCAGATAGCTCACCAACCAACTCAGCTGGCAATACTTCAGAACTTATGAAATATGGTAAAATCTTATCTAAGAAATCCGTATAGTCGTTGAAAGCATCAAGCCCGCCAGACTCCCCGGCGACAGTTACTTCTGGTAACGCTGTTACTAGGTGGTTACAGTATTCGTTATATAACATCTCCGCTAGTAGCTCGGGAGTATTCACTACTTCAGCATGTTCCACTAGCTCTTCTTTAGACAACAGCTTCTTAACGAATCGTTTAATAGCCGTATGCTCGTTAATCATGATATCTATAACACGGGATTTAATAACGCTATCGTTTCTAAGCGCTGTTCGAACATAGTCGCTTAACATAACATTAAACTTCTTCTGTATGTCCATAACTCGTTTAGCCAGCAGCACATTATTAGCAACGATCATACCCACCCGCTCTGGGTCATATCCCGACATAACGATATCTTTCTTAAGACCAAAAGACATGTATATGCGTTCGCCGATATCCTCGTCAAAAGATTCATCAGGAACAGCTATATTCCTATTTTCATCAGAGATGTCTATGGTGATATCTGGTAGATTGGTATTCTTGAAATCGAATCTATAACCAACCGACTTCATCCAGTCTGACCAGTCCCTAGCGTTGATTAACCCTAGTGGGTATTTAGCTATCTCGGTCTTCATCGCTTCGTTCTTGATGAGTTCCATGGTGCTATCTGGATCAGGATCGTTCTCATCAAGTGTAGCTGATATCTTAGTCATGCTAACAGAATTCTTAATATTAGCCATGATGCGTGTGAACATATTAGAAGCTCTGATACTGAACAACATAGCAGCCTTCTCTAACATACTTTTACCGGTACCGTTGTCACGGTATTCAAACGCTATGTACGACATACAGTCAGTAGGAACATATAGAAGTTTGGTAGTTAACCCAGATAGGGCTCTGCGGAAGATAATATTATAGATATCACTATCATCGTCCACCATACCTAAGATACCCAACTTACCGTTACTCAGTTTGTTAGTTATGGTTGCCGACAGCGCTTTCATGTACAAGTCGTCCATATTAGCGAGTTTAGCATCCGTATTAGTGGCGCCTTTAAGGGCGTTCGTAGCCTTCTTAATAATACTAGCTTTAGCATCCATAGCGTTATGTAGGATATCTGTTGTGATATCTTTAGGCGGTGCTGTTACTGGCGTACCGGTCTCATCTAGTATGACAAAATAACCGATGTGTCTACTTGGGTCATTAGGGATATAGATAGGCACAACTGACTGTACTGGTAATTTTATAACCATCGCCGTGCCTGCTGTGGCATCAGATTCTATATTACTAACACCGCCGACCTTCTTACGTTGTAACAGAGACCCAAGACTAGCTTTCTTACTATGGATAGCTGCCTCAGTGGATAACATAGGCGTCTCGTTTATAGACTCTATAAGTTTATCAGGGAGCGCTAACTGCTCTAGACCTTCGACAAACTCTACATTAAGATCGCTATCAGTAACGGTTATCGTCGCTGTACGAGTAACGTCGTTAATAGAAGACTCCAAGGTTAATTCCCCAAGCCCCTCTACTGATAACACTCTATTTGGCTCACTCGGGGACAGTGATTCTACTGTCAAAGCGCTACATCCTTCTGTGGCCAAGGATGCTTCATACCGGCTATTAAGCTTGTCAATAGCAGCCCCAGGGATAAATGCCTCAACGTAGGCCCCCTTAGTGAACATAGCTTCTCTTAGCATAAGCGATAACTTATCTTCTAATTTATAAGTTTTATTAATGTGGTCACGGATGGTGCTTAATATAAGCGCGTTAACGCCACTGGGTAACTCAACAGCTTCCATAGAGTACATTAACTTGGTAGAGATCATGTCATTGGGAGCCAGCACCGACGCGGTTAGGATCTGTATACATATTTCTACATCCGGAAATAGTGTAGTGATATCTTCGTTAGTAGCTATCTTATTAGCCACAGATGCCGTTACTGCCCCAAGTCCATTAGCGTCGATAGGGTCGTCGGTATCCGTTTTAGCCCGGGTCATTTTATTGATTACAGCGACGCGCTCAGCACGTCTCTCAAAAACTCCAGGGATTATCGGTTTCTTCTTCATCATCGCTCCTTTAAAATATCACAGGTGGTTAGTTATGTACACAATCGAAAAATACAATAATGATATAACCTTACTAGCCAAGAGTCTGGTTATTAAGCATCACAACATCGGCTTAGTGATGGAGCGACATATCGCCGCTGGTAAGCCTATATCAACAGATTACAAAACTTGGAAATACTATCTAAACATGGCGGGTATTAAGCACCCCACTAATAATGATGTGCAGGTGTTGGTTATCGAGACTAATACTATGCAATCGTTAACAGCCCAGGTGCTGATCGACAATCCTGCCACTAGGAGTGACCTAGACCTTAGGCTCGATTCATACAACGCTCTCCTTGAGGCGTATCCGGACGATCACTTGTATATAAACGGCTGTGTTAATCCAGTACCGGTGGACGTTAGCACTACGGCTTTAGACGGGGATATCATAACCTATGCAGCTGCATACGTGGAACCACAAGAGATATCTATAATACGTGAGCTTAGCGATCTTATAAAAGGGTTCCTGCATAGATGGTATATTGTGGACTATAACATTACCGATGAGCTGTATATGGCTAGTGTGTGGGGTGTGTTACTGACCGCTGTACCAGGCATGATCGCTGGGCTAAGAAACCGTAGTGCCAACACATCAGAAGCCCATAGTTTCCATCTGGAACATTTCTTCAGATCCCATCTCGATATATGGGCGGCTGTTAGTTCATTACCCAAGAGAGAGCAGTGGTGGCTTTATAGGAACCTGGTGTGGTTAATGAACAACTCCGGAACTAGGGACGCGTTCGACACATTGGTCACTAACGTATTAACACCAGCCGGCATCGGCGTGGGGCTATACGAGCTAAGCATATCTAGTTCTAAACACACTAAAACACCTGCTGTTAACTTACCTAACTTCATAAGAGGTGTTACTGAATTCAAGAGAGTTGGTATTAACAAGATATATCGCTCACCCACACCGGTCATAAACATACCAGATACCGTTGGTAAAGAGCTGAGTGTTGCCACCAATAAGTTGCTGCCGGACACTATAACTCTGGACACACTAACTGCTATAGAGACAACCGCCCTAGATACCGTCGCGCAGATACGCCAACCTAGTAAAATCATAGACTTCGGTGTTGTAGAGCTGTTTAATAACCACAGCAAAAGTCCGTTATTAACTATACTTGATAACTGGTTAGTAGACTCCCATACCGGTAAATATGTGTTAAACACTACATTCCAAGATACCTCTAATAATAAGACCTACCGACTTAATGCTAAGACCGGGGTCTTACTGTTCTATTACCTAATGTACACCAGGCTCGGGATTACCAACCCAACACTCGGCGTCGTTATCAGCAATGACATACTTAAACAAACAATAGCTCCGGGGGTGCTTTTGTCCGGCACCCTAGGTGGGTCTGGGCGGCAGTATGTCGTCAACGCGATATCTAAGTTACCTAGCACAGGCGTTATTAGAACTGCTCCTGCATATCGTGATAAACTGGATAGCATCTTTACCTATTATGGGTCTGTTTGGGAACTTGACAGTAACGTAGATAACACTTTCCTGTCAGCGGATATTAAACACATGGTAAGTAAGGTATACCAACCAACATCGATAGTTGTATCCCCCACCAGTACTCCTATTAGAGATATACTTAACGCCAACGGTATTGTGGTGGACGCTACGAGTGGATACGATACCATGAAAGTTATGGCTGACCTACTACTAGCCTTCACCGGGCACCATATTGACGAAGCCATCGTTATCAGAGAGACTTATAACAACTATAAGACCATGTTGGATAGATTGACGTCGCACACCGAGCAAGTAGTCACACCAGATGTTATAGATAGCGCTATGGGTTCCCCGTATACAACGTTGTCGGTTAATAAGCCGGCTATAGGGTACCTAGCTGTAACCGCTGGTAGTATAGATAAGATACTGGAGGATAATAATGGGGTTATGACTGCTGCTGGTAATACCCAGATACTTAACCCACAACTAGTTGGTAGACAGACCACACCCACCGGTATACATACCGCTGCTAAGAACGTTAAGGTAACAGCTAGTTGTAGGTATAGCGGCGGTGCTGCTGGGGTGGTGAGATCAACTGTCATAGCAGAGCTACTACACCCAGGTTACAACAAGTTCTTCCCACAGGTCATCGGCTCTGGTAACCAGATCGTCGGTAACCAAGTTATTAACGCTGGGTCTAGCATGCGTAATAGTGTGAGGCCTGGTAACCCTAACACCGGCGCTAATATCAACGCTAATGTAACAGCTACACCTACAGCTGGTGTTACTATGCCGGCGGCTAGTGTGCAGATACCAACACCGGGGGTTACTCACTATCAGACCGGATCAGCCGGGTCATCGGCTAATAACGTAACTGGTAATACACCTACAGTTACCACAACGCCACCGGCACAACCTGCGGCAACTACATCTCCTAGTGCGCCCACTACAGCGGCTAAAGCGACTAACAATAACGCTTCGCCAACTAAACCAACTACAACCACAACTATCAAGTGATATTAGGACAGTTACAGCAGCTATAGCTGCTGTAACTGTTACATTAAATAGATATAATTATATATACTAACTATGTACCAATAACCAGATACGTCTGGTAACCATGGAGGATATTATGTTTAAAAATATTAGAGTATTAGATGTTATGTTGGGTGCGTTGATAGGCGTGCTGTTGGGCAGCCCAGCCCTGTACTGGGTGGTAAACGCGCCAGTCAGCGTAGATAGTGCGGGGACAGTCGCGGTACCGGTTGTGTATAATCCACAGCCGCCGGTGACGGTATCGGTCACGGTTAGTGTCGGTACCGATGTTGCTATCAGTACAGATAGTGCTCAGCCTGTGAAACTAGTTGTTAAACACGCCTCTAGAGCTGAGGATGTTTTCAATAAGGTTTCAATTGGTTATGGCGTTGATAACCAAGAGTTATTAGCGTTATCAACAACGCTCTACTGCGAGGCAGTAGGTGAGCCGTGGCTAGGGTTGGCTAGTGTTGCTGATACCATCCGTAATCGGGTTAACTCCGATATGTTCCCTAACACCTACTACGGTGTCACCACACAACATAAGCAGTTTAGTTGTGTACGGGACACAAGTAACTTAACTAACAACGTTAAGATACGGGATCTTTCTGAGGAGATTAAGTTCAGAAAGATCATCAACCTAGCAGCCAGAACCATCACTGGTGATCTACCCAAGATCACCAGTGATGCACTCTTCTATCACACAGTTAGTGTTAAGCCTTACTGGTGTGGTAGGTACCATAAACTTGGTGTTATAGGACACCATGTGTTCTATACAGCAACCAAGCTATAGATATACCACTACAGAGGCCTCAAGGCCTCTGTAGTGGATCTTTTATTTTTTTACTTACCCAAGCCCTCTGTTCGTATGTGAGCTCCTAAAAAGTAATTCTTAAGAGTTTCACTAGATACGACTCCGGTACTATACTGCTCCAGGGTAGCTGCGTCGATTCTACCGTTCTTATACAGTAGATTAGCAGTAGCGTTCTTAGCACCTAGATCGCCACCTCTATACTTAACCAACTCTAGAACAGTCTTATCTAGACCCATACCCAGCAACAACTGTGTTTCAGGCATGGTTATCATACTTGCTCTGGACGGACCAGTAACTTGTCCGGTAACCATGTTCACTTTCCTTGTGTTCTTAGGAATACGTAACCCTTTAGTTAGTAACTGAGCTGTCTTACGGATTGGTAATCTGTATACAAGATACCTATTGGGAGTCATGTATCTCTCGCCAGTAGTCTGGTCCTTTATGCTAAGTCTCTGGAAGAACTCTACATCTAGTTCCTTAGCTATCTTGAAGTTATTCTCTATGGATATATCAGCACTGCCGTCGTGCGAAGCTATTACACACAGTGTTGTAGTTTTATCTTTAAGTCCCTGCATGAACTTAGTGAATTCAGCATCGGACATAGCTTTGAATAACTCGGTGTATTTCTCGACATTGAACCCACCGCCGGTTATCTTGGCTATATACTTAAGTATAGT
>Ga0256829_1000839_pt1 | contig 27674 bp, 32 predicted proteins | sample 131447metaG_FD_185979 | JGI IMG/M metagenome (GOLD analysis project Ga0256829, IMG submission 185979) | Hydrothermal vent microbial communities from Lau Basin, Pacific Ocean - 131-447 | ecosystem: Environmental > Aquatic > Marine > Hydrothermal vents | place: Pacific Ocean: Lau Basin | collected... | reverse complement strand
GACCCGCCCATGACCTGTAAAGCAATACATATTATCGGCGGCGGCCTTGCCGGAACAGAGGCGGCATGGCAGATTATCAGCCAGGATATTCCGGTGATCCTCCACGAAATGCGGCCCGTACGCAAAACAGATGTTCACAAGACGGACGGCCTTGCGGAAATGGTCTGCTCCAACAGTTTTCGTTCTGATGATGCGGAAAATAATGCTGTTGGTCTGCTGCATGAAGAAATGCGCCGCTGTGGTTCCCTGATTATGGCTGAAGCCATGACCAACCGGGTTCCGGCAGGCAGCGCCCTTGCGGTTGACCGCGAGGGGTTCAGCGCCTCGGTTCAGAAGAAACTGGAGGCCCATCCACTATTCACCCTGATCCGGGAGGAAATCACCGGCATTCCGCCCAAAGACTGGGATAATGTGATCATTGCCACCGGGCCGCTGACCTCGGATGCTCTCGCCCGGTCGATACTCACCCTCACCGGCGAGAACCAGCTGGCATTTTTTGATGCCATTGCACCGATTATTTACAAGGACAGCATTGATTTTTCCCGCGCCTGGTTTCAGTCACGCTATGACAAGGGGGACACGGCGGATTATATCAATCTGCCGCTCGACCAACAGCAATATGAGACACTGGTTGATGACCTGATTGATACTGAGAAATATGACTATCGGGACTGGGAAAAAGACACGCCCTATTTCGACGGCTGCATGCCGGTCGAGGTCATGGCGACAAGAGGACGCGAAACATTGCGCTTTGGCCCGATGAAACCGGTCGGCCTGACCAATCCCCATAGCGGCGAAGACCCCTATGCGGTGCTGCAACTGCGTCAGGATAACAAGCTTGGCACGCTCTATAACATGGTCGGCTTTCAGACCAAGATGAAACATGGCGCACAGGTCGAGACCTTCCGCAAGATTCCCGGACTCGAACAGGCACGCTTTGCCCGGCTTGGCGGGCTGCACCGCAATATATTTATCAACAGCCCGGCTCTGCTGGATGATAATCTGCGTTTCAGGGCGCAGCCGAGGCTCAGATTCGCCGGGCAGATCAGCGGGGTTGAAGGTTACGTCGAAAGTGCCGCCATGGGATTGATGGCCGGGCGTTTTGCCGCCGCCAACCGCAGGGGCCATGACATCCCCGCCCCGCCGATAACCACGGCCTTTGGCGCCCTGATCCATTATATCACCGGCGGACAGATCCCCGGGGCCGGGGGCCGGAAGAATTTTCAGCCAATGAATGTCAATTTTGGCATCATGCCGCCGCTCGACGGTAAAAAGATCAAACGCCGGGACCGCAAACCGGTAAAATCGGCCCGGGCGCTGGCCGCTCTGGACAAGTGGCTCGGAGAAATAAATTCCCTGTCATAGCCCCTGTCATAAAAAATTTTATTGATAATAAGTGGCATTATTTTGACGCATGGTAAAGAAACTGTTAACCTTGGCCCTGTTCCCAAAGACAAAACAGGGACGAGATTGTTTCACCCGGGGATTATTAGCAATCCGGAAGCAATTTCATTGATTTGAATAAAGGTATCAAAAACAGGAAATAACAATGAGCAAAATTCTAGAATCATTGCCGATGACAATAGTTGCCGGCGTTGTTCTGACCGTCATTATGGTCATTGCAACACATCAGATAAATAACATGAATCAATCCGGCGTCGAAAAGGCAGTTTCGGATATACAGAAAAAAATGAACTGAGGGAGACAGTAAAATGGAAGATATTATCTTTTTTCTCGTGCGTTATCTGCACGTTCTTTGTGGCGTCATGTGGATTGGTATCCTGTGGTATTTTAACTTTGTCCAGATCCCGAGCATGAGCAAAATTCCCGCTGAGCAAAAACCGGCCATCAGCAAGGTAATTGCCCCGGAAGCCCTGTTCTGGTTCCGCTGGGGAGCCGCAGGAACCGTCCTGTTCGGCCTCATCCTGGCCCATATGAGCGGTTATGACCGCGAAGCGCTTACCCTGCAACAGCCGGAAATCGGTTTTGGCATGTGGCTCGGCCTGATTATGGCCTTCAATGTCTGGTTTGTTATCTGGCCGGCCCAGAAAATCGCCCTTGGCATGGTTGAGGCCGATGCGGAGGCCAAGCCAAAGGCCGGACGCCGGGCAATGCTGTTTTCCCGGGCCAATACCCTGATGTCAATTCCAATGCTGTTTTCCATGTTGTCTGCACAGCATCTCGCCGGATATTAATATTTCCGCATTCGCATCCAAACAAGGGCCGGGCAGTCAATCTGTCCGGCCTTTGCGCTGCTAGGCCACGGCAATCAGGGCCGCTGCCACTTTACGTCCTTCAAGCAGCAGGACATTATAGGTCCGGGCCGCCGCCCCTGTGGCCATGACCTCAACGGCAATATTCTGCGATTCCAGGGCGACCCGAATGTCTTTGGGCAGAAACGCCATCTGTTCCCCCATGCCAAGCAGGAGAATATCAATATCCTGCCGTTGATCAGTGATCTGTTTCAGGCTTTCCAGCGTGAGTGCAGAAATATTTTCCACCCCCCACGGGTAATAGCCCCGTGCTGTAATCAGGATCGACCCCTGACACCGTTGCTCCCCAAGACGAAAACCGCCATCCCCATAAGCTGAAATGCTGGTTCCTTCCTGCGAGGTGACTTCCTTGAATTTCAAGAGATCATCCCTTGCTTGGCGGCAGGATTTCCGTGCCGGGGGCAGGTGATGTATCTGCCTCGCGCCGAAGTTCAACCCACAACAGGATTGGTGAGGCAATAAAGATAGAGGAATAGGTCCCGACAAAAATACCCCAGATCATCGCGGCGGAAAAGCCGTGAATGCCTTCCCCGCCAAGGAAGAACAGCGAAAATAATGCAATCATGGTGGTAAAAGATGTCATGGTTGTCCGCGACAATGTCTCGTTAATACTGAGATTCAACAGGTCAACCATCGGCATTTTGCGGAATTTTCGCAGATTTTCCCTGATTCGGTCATAGACCACCACCGTATCATTAAGCGAGTAGCCGACAATGGTCAGAATGGCGGCAATAGTGGAGAGGTTAAATTCCATCCCGGTCAGGGAAAACATGCCGATGGTCAGGGTCACATCATGGACAAGGGCCAGAACCGCGCCCATGCCGAACTGCCATTCAAATCTGAGCCAGATATAGACCAGCACGGCGGCGATGGAAAAGAGAACTGCCTCTATCCCGTCGGCGATCAACTCGCCGGAAACAGTTGACCCGACGGTTTCCGTCCGGCGATAGCTGATCTTGCCATCAATGGCAGTGGGTAGCACGCCCCGCACCTTGGCGACCACCTGATCAACCGTCAGCCCCTCCTGCTGCTCCAGACGGATCAGCACATCATTTTTGGCGCCGAAATCCTGCACCTTGACATCGCCCATATTCAGGCTGGACAAGGCCTTGCGGATCGCCCCGATATCGGCAACACCCTCGGTGCCGACCTCCATCATGATGCCCCCCTCAAAATCAATACCGTAATTCAGCCCTTTGGCAAAATACAGCCCGATAGAAGCGACAATCATCGTCAGCGACAATATATAGGCCACTTTTCTAAGCTCGATGAACTTGATCTTGGTATTATCCGGAACCAGTTTTAATAACATTTTACAGGCGCCCTATATCTTTAATGTGGTGGGGCGTTTTCTGACCGCCCAGAGGGAAATAATCAACCGTGACAGACTGACTGCCGTAAACATCGAGGTTGCAATGCCAATGGCAAGCGTTACCGCAAATCCCTTGATCGGGCCAGAGCCGAACTGAAACAGGATAATGGCGGCAATGAAGGTCGTGACATTGGCATCAACAATGGTGCTGAAAGCTTTTTCAAAGCCGGTATCCAGTGCCGACATCGCCTTTTTACCATTTCTGAATTCCTCGCGTATCCGTTCGAAAATCAGCACATTGGCATCCACCGCCATGCCGACAGTCAGCACAATCCCGGCAACCCCCGGCATGGTCAGAGTCGCGCCCAACGTCGATAACAGGCCGAAAATCAGGAAAATATTGATGATCAGGGCGAAATTGGCCACCAGACCAAAAGCCCCATAGGTCAGAAGAATATAGACCATAACAGCCAGCAATCCGATAATGGCAGCAATTTTACCGGCATTGATATTATCGGAGCCGAGATCAGGGCCGACGGTCCTTTCCTCAACCACGGTCAGCCGCGCCGGCAAGGCCCCGGCCTGAAGCAGAAGCCCGAGTTCGCTGGCACTTTCGACCGTAAAGTTACCGGTGATAATACCCGATCCGCCCAGAATGGCCGAACGGATATTCGGTGCGCTGATGATTACATTATCGAGAATGATGGCAAATTGGTGATTAACATTTTTTCGCGTGACATCGGCAAATTTCTTGCCACCGATCCGGTCAAACCGAAAACTGACCGCAGGCCGCTTGTCCTGATCATAGCTCAGACCCGCCTTGACCAGATTTTCCCCGGTGAGAATTTTACGCTTGCTGACCACAAGGCTTGCCGGCGCCCCGGGCCGGCGTTCGCTTTCAGCCATCGGGTAACGGATATAGCCCGGCGGCACCCGGTCATTGACGCCAATCGACTCATTCACCAGTTGAAAGGATAATTTTGCCGTCTTGCCGATAATATTTTTCAGTTTCTGCGGATCATCAAAACCCGGCACCTGTATCAAAATCCGCCCCTCGCCCTGCTGCTGGATTGTCGGTTCCGTCGTGCCCATGCCGTCAATACGGCGCCGGATCACCTCAATCGACTGGTTAACCACCTCATTGCTGCGTATTTTCAACCCCTCCTCGGTCAGCCGGACAACGATGATACCGTCATCACCCACTTTGTAATCAATATCATCCACCCCGCGTCCGGTCAGGGACCCGCCAAGCTTTTCAACCGTGCCCCCGATAACATCCAGAGCTTTTTTGGTCTGACTCTTGTCCGTCAGGTTGATATAGATGGCATTGTTGCGGATCGAGCTGCGCAGAACGATCTTCGCTTTGCGCAGAGCATCACGGATATCCCCGCGTTTGGATTCGAGTTTTTCCTTGCGAACCTCGGTCAGGTCCGCTTCCATCAGCAGATAAACCCCGCCCTGCAGGTCAAGACCAAGAGTTACCCGGTTTTTTGGCAGGAAATCCGGATATTTCGCCAACTGCGCGTCAGTGAGAAAATTTGGTATCGCCGCCAGAATACCCAGCACCGATAACAGACTGATCAGGATTTTCTTCCATCGGGGGTAATTCAACATTTTTTTCTGCCGTTATTTTTTAGTATTGGTATCGTTGGCCGGGGCCGGTTTGCCGACAACCGTGGATATGGTTGAGCGAATAATCTTGACCTTGACACCGGTGGCTATTTCAAGTTCGATCTCGTTATCATCAATCACTTTGGACACCTTGGCGACAATGCCGCCGGAAGTTACCACATTATCGCCGCGTCTGAGGGCGGCAACCATCGCCTTATGTTCCTTGACCCGTTTCTGCTGTGGCCGGATCATCAGGAAGTAAAAAACGCCGATGATGAGAATGAATGGCAGGAACTGCATAAAGGCATTTCCGCCGGCTGCCCCGGCGGCCTGTGCGAATGCATCTGATATAAACATGTTTTTTTCCTTCAGGACTTTTTGAAAGCAGCACTATACAGGCCACAGATTTTTTTTCAACTTCAATGGCATATAGGCAGATTACCTGATAAAAACAAGACTAATATCGGTTTATTATCGGCTTTTCATATGATAAGACCGGGTATGACAAAAAAAAATGATGACAACAGCCTGCTGCGTATCGCCGATGCGCTGGACAGACTGGCCCCGCCCCACAGCCCGCCGGTGGACCTCGGGGTCGCCAATGCCTTTATCTGGAATATTTCCCCGGATCGTCTGACCCCGGTCAGGACCGTCAATCATGTTGACCTTGACCTGTTGCGGGGGATTGATCATGTGCGCGACATCCTCGACAGGAACACCCGGCAGTTTACCCGGGGTTTCCCGGCCAATAATGCCCTGCTGTGGGGGGCCAGGGGAATGGGGAAAAGCTCACTGGTCAAGGCACTCCACGCCGGATTATGCGCTGAAAATGCTAAAAAAGCTCCGGTGTTGATCGAAATCCACCGTGAAGACATCCCCTCGCTGCCCCGGCTTCTCGACTATATATCATCCTCCGAACGGCGGATTATCCTGTTTTGTGACGATTTATCCTTTGACGGTCTGGACGATGGTTACAAATCGCTCAAGGCGGTGCTGGAGGGCGGTATTGAGGGACGGCCAGAGAATGTCATTTTCTATGCCACCTCAAACCGGCGCCATCTTATGCCGCGTGACATGATCGAAAATGAACGCTCAACGGCGATAAACCCGGCAGAATCGGTCGAGGAAAAAGTCTCGCTCTCTGACAGATTCGGCCTGTGGCTCGGTTTTCATGGCTGCAGTCAGGACGACTATCTGTCGATGATTTACGGCTATATGGACCATTATAATATCACCGCAAACCGGGATGATGTGCGCGGCGAAGCCCTTGAATGGTCCCGCACCAGGGGGGCAAGGTCGGGACGCGTCGCCTGGCAATATATCCAGGACCTCGCCGGACGCCATAACATCCGCATGTAGGCAGGCGAATCAGCTTCTAAGATATTTTACCGGATTGACCGCCCGGGCGCCTTTGCGTAATTCAAAGTGAAGCTGCGGACGGTTGACCCCGCCCGATTTTCCCACTCTGGCAATCGCCTGCCCGCGTTTCACCGCCTGGCCTTTTTTGACCAGAATGGACGAGTTATGGGCATAGGCGGTGAGCCAGCCATTGCTGTGGCGGATTAATATCAGTCGGCCAAATCCCTTGATCTTGCGCCCGGCATGAACCACAACCCCGCTTTCCGAGGCCCGGACATAGCTGCCATTTTTGGCGGCAATATTAATGCCGTCATTATGATAACCCTTATTCTTCGGGCCAAAGGAGGATAAAATCGGCCCCTTGACCGGCCACATAAATCCCTTGCCGCTGCGCGGGGGCGGGGGCGGCAGAGCTTTTCTGACGGCTCCGGACGATGCCTTGCCGGACGGGCCGCCGGGCACCTTTAATTTCTGTCCTATGGTCAGAATATAGGGCCGCTTCAGGCCGTTCAGCCGGGCAAAAGTCGTCATATCAACCCGGTATTTCCGCGACAGGCTATAAACGGTATCCGCTTTAACCACCGTATGAATGGCCGTGGCCGGACTTTTCAGCCGCTGCCCCGGATAGAGCATATAGGGCGGTTTGAGATGATTGGTCTGTATCAGCGCCCTGACCGTAACATGATAGCGCCGCGAGAGGGCATATATGGTATCGCCCTTCCTGACGTTAATGGCAGACAGCATCCTCTTTACCGGTTTTTCCGGTTTATTGACGATAGCGGGAACAGGAATTTTTTTTGCTTTATTCCCGACCGGGAGTCCGTTGTGATACCGGGTGCTATAGGGATGGCCGGTCTGACAGGCACTCAGCAGGCCGAAAAGCCCGATCCCCGTCACTATAATCAGCAGCCGCCGGTATAACTTCATATCACTCATCGGGACAGTGTAAAAAGACTGCCCCGCAAGATCAACTAGGAATCATGGACAATACCGGACAGCAGAGGAACAAATTTAACCGGAAGCAGATCTTCCCGGTGAAAATCATCACCCCGTCGGGTCAGGCGAACAATATGCTGGACCTTGCCCTGCGCCCCCACGGGGATGACCATAATGCCGCCATCCTTCAACTGTGCGGGCAGATTTTCAGGAATTTCCTCCGATGCGGCGGTCACCATAATCCGGTCAAAGGGGGCCTGTTCCGGCCATCCTTTCATCCCGTTGCCAAATAAAGTGGTGATATTGAAAATTCCGAGTTTTTTGAATATTTTTTCGGCAGCACTCAACAGCTGCAAATGGCGCTCAACGGTGAACAGGCGACGACATAGCCGGGCAAGCACCACCGCCTGATAACCGGACCCGGTGCCAACCTCAAGGACGATATGTTTTTTGGTGACATTCAGAACCTCGGTCATATAGGCCACGATATAGGGCTGGCTGATGGTCTGTCCGCTATTGATTGGCAGGGCGGCATTCTCGTAAGCCTGACGGCGCAGGGCGCGCGGGATAAATTCCTCCCGTGGAATATCGGACAGCACAGACAGCACGGCCTCATCCCCGATCCCTGCGGCCCGCAATTCTACCAGCAGCCGTTCTTTCCTGTCGGACAAGCTCATCTTCATCAGAAATCTTTATTTATGCTATCTCTCATGGCCGCGAGAGATTTCTCATGTGTCAGGTTAAGATGCAGCGGCGTTACCGAAATATAGCCCTCTTGCAGGGCCGCGAGGTCGGTTCCGGGTTTTGGCGAGCCATATTGGCGACGAAAGCCCAGCCAGTAATAATCATCCCCCCTGACATCCTCGCGTTCAGTGATAAAAAGCTCGGCATCATCACGAAAGCCCTGGCTGGTCACTTTGATGCCCCTGACATGCTCGGAATCAAGCGGAAAATTCACATTCATGAGCACCCCGTCCTCCCACGGAACCTGAAGCAGTTTTCTTAACATTGACAATCCGTGATCCCGCGCGGTCTGAAACAGGTCATGGGGGTAATGCCGGGCGATTTCCTGACTGAAAGCCACGGAGGGAATGCCGCAGATCGTCCCCTCCATCGCCGCAGAAATTGTCCCGGAATAGGTCATATCCTCGGCCAGATTGCATCCCCTGTTAACCCCGGACAGCAGCAGGGTCGGTTTCTGGTCATCAGGCATAATCCGGTGCAGGGCCATCATCACACAATCGGTCGGGGTGCCCTTTACGGCAAAATATTTCTCGTCAACCTGACGAAACCGCAATGGCTCGCTCAAGGTAAGCGCATGGCCCTTGCCGCTCTGCTCCGCTTCGGGGGCAACAATCCAAACATCATCGCTCAGCGACAGGGCGATTGCCTCAAGCAATTTCAGGCCCACGGCATTATAGCCATCATCATTGGTAATCAATATGCGTTTTGACCGGGACTTGATCATGGATTTCCAATCTTTTTCCGCCCCCCCAGATAGGGCTGCAGGGCCTCGGGAACAAGAATGGAACCATCGGCCTGCTGATAATTCTCCAGCAGGGCCACCAATGTGCGGCCAACCGCGAGGCCCGAGCCATTCAGCGTATGGACAAAACGGGTCTTTTTCTCGCCCGCCGGGCGGCAGCGGCTGTTCATTCTGCGGGCCTGAAAATCCCCGGTATTGGAACAGCTTGAAATTTCCCGATACATCCCCTGCCCCGGCAACCATACCTCAAGATCATAGGTTTTACGGGCGGCAAAGCCCATATCCCCGACGCAGAGCATAACCACCCGATAGGCAAGGCCGAGGCGCTGCAATATCTGCTCTGCCGCCCCGGTCATCCGCTCCAGCTCGTCTTGGCTCTGTTCCGCCGTGGTGATGCTGACCAGCTCGACCTTGGTGAACTGATGCAGGCGGATCATGCCCCGGGTATCGCGCCCGGCGGACCCTGCTTCCGAGCGGAAACACTGGCTTGCGGTGGTATAGCGCAGGGGGAGTTTTTCTTCATCGAGAATCTGCTCCCGCACAAGATTGGTCAGCGGCACCTCACCGGTCGGAATCATATAATGATCACTGGTGGTGACAAACAGATCTTCCTTGAATTTGGGCAGCTGGCTGGTGCCATACAGCGCATGATCGCGCACCATCAGCGGCACACTGACCTCCTGATAGCCAAATTCCGTCGTATGAATATCGAGCATAAAAGCGGACAAGGCCCTCTCAAGCCGGGCGAGGTCCCCCTTGAGAACCACAAAACGCGCCCCTGACATTTGGGCCGCCACCTCAAAATCCATCATCCCGAGGGCCTCGCCAAGGTCAAAATGCTGTTTCGGGGTAAAATCAAAGGCCGGAATTTCGCCCCATGTGCGGATTTCAACATTATCCGCCTCATCCGTCCCGTCCGGCACATCAGGGTCCGGCAGATTATCCAGCCGGCACATTCTGTCCTCAAGTTCCATGGACAGACGGCGAACATCCTCTTCCAGAAGGCTCATTTTCTTTTTAAGGTCGGCGACCTCGGTAATGAGGGCATCCGCATCCCCGCCCTTTGCCTTTGCCGCCCCAATCGCGCGCGAGGCAATATTGCGCCGGGACTGGCAATCCTGTAATTCAGTCTTTATTTCCCTGAGGCGGCGATCAAGATCAATCAGGTTCGAAGCCTGCGGCTCCCTGCCGCGCCGTTGCCAGCCAAGATCAAAGAGGTCGGGATTCTCCCGAATCGCCCTGATATCAAACATCTTTTTTGCCCTTAATCGTTAATCGAATGAACAGAATGGAAATCTCATACAGAATGAGAATGGGAATGCCAAGCCCTATCTGACTGATTGGATCAGGCGGGGTCATGATTGCCGCAAAGGCAAAGGCCCCGACAACCATATATTTGCGCTTTGCCGCCAGCCCGTCGGCGGTTACGATACCAACCCGGGCCAGAAGCACCAGCAGTATCGGTAACTGAAAAGTTATCCCGAAAGCAAGAATCAGCAGCATCACCAGTGACCAGTATTCCTTGACCGTCGGCAGCAATTCAATCGACAGCACCCCGGCAAGCTGTTGCTTGTCCACCCCGGCAACAGCCGGGGACGATCCAGGCATGCCAACCTGAAAAGACATAAAGAAATTCCACGCATTGGGAATAACCAGATAATAGGCAAGGGCAGCACCAATAAGAAATAATATCGGCGTACCAATCAGGAACGGCAGGAAAGCCCGCCGCTCGTTCCCGTAAAGTCCCGGGGCGACAAATTTCCATATCTGAATGGAAATCAGCGGAAAGGTCGCGCAGAAGGCGGTGAAAAAAGATACCTTGAGATAAACAAAGAATGCTTCATGCATCCCGGTATAGATCATCTTGGCCGGCTGGCCGTATTTAAGGGAGACATCGACAAAAGGCTGGGCCAGAAACAGATAAATTTCCCGGTTGAAATAAAAACAGATTACAAAAGCCACAATAATATATACGGCAATCCATATCAGCCGCCGCCGGAGTTCAATCAAATGATCAATCAGCGGTGCCGAGCTTTTCTCTATCTCGTCCTTTTCCTCTGTGGTCATTTTTCGTCGGCCCCATGATCTTCGGCATCAGTCTTTATATCGGGTTCATCCTTTATATCAGGATCAGTTCTAATATCCGGGGCAGTATCAGACTCATCAAGAGGAATATTCCCGACCTCATTCAATTTGCGGGTGACCTCCTCCAGCTCAATCTCGTCGCTCATCTGTTTAAGAGTGGTCTGAAACTCCTGACCCATGGACCTGACTTTTGACACGAAGCGGCCAATGGACCGCAGCAGCTTTGGCAGGTCCCTCGGCCCGACAACGATGATTGCCAGAACGACAATCACGAACATTTCTACCATGCCGACATCAAACATGCTATATCTCTAAAGTCTGATTAACTATTTGTTTTTTCAGAGTTTTTATCGCGCAATTCAGTCTCTTTTTTTTGATCTATGACCTTTGGTTCTTCCCGGCGAACCATCACCTCATCCTCTTCGGCCATTCCCTTCTTGAAACTTTTGATACCCTTCGCCACATCGCCCATCAGATCGGAAATTTTCCCGCGACCAAACAGCAGCACAAATAGTATAACCACAACGGCAATTTGCCAGAAACTTAAACCCATGTTACATCTCCTTATTCAGATCATCAGGTTATAGCCTGATCAGCATCAAAAACATTTGATGAAAATCAACGAAATCACCTTCTAAAGCAACATAAAAATATTTATTCCCGAATATCAGGCTGATAAGTTGGCAATTCCGGCTGTTCTTCGGTCGGTTTTTCATCATTGAGCAGGTTAAGACGGGACGTATTGACATTTTCCAGAAAGCCCGCCGCCTTCAGCTCGGCAAGCCCCGGCAAATCCCTGATGCTGTCCAGACCGAAATGGACCAGAAAATGATCTGTCGTGCCATACGTCACAGGCCGGCCCGGCGTGCGGCGGCGCCCCATGGGCCGAACCCAGTCGGCGGCCATCAATGTATCAAGGATTCCCTTGCTGAGCGAAACGCCCCGCACTTCCTCGACCTCGGTGCGGGTGACCGGCTGATGATAGGAGATAACCGCCAGGGTTTCCACCGCCGCCCGGGACAGCCGCCGTTCCTGCGCCACCTCCTTACGCAGCAGGAAGGCAAGGTCGGGGGCGGTCTGAAACATCCATTTCCCGGCGACCTCGACCAGATTAACCCCGCGCCCGTGATACTGTTGCTGCACGTCACGCAGCAGATGATCAACATCTGCCCCTTCCGGCAACCCTTCGGCAAGGGCAATTGATGACAGGGGCCGGTCACTGGCGAATAACAGGGCTTCAATAATTCTGATCTGTTCAATGATTTCCATCGGCTAGTCTTTCCTGTCTCTCTTTCTGATAAATACCGGGCCAAAGGGCTGTTTCTGAATGATTTCCACCTCCCCCTTGCGCGTCATTTCAAGTGACGCGGTGAACAGGCTTGCCTTGACGGAACGGGTCATTTCCTCTCCCATGACCGACTCCGGCATAAAACGGAACAGGTCCGTCCAGTCCGGGATTGTGCCGATCAGCTCCTGCAAACGTTCCAGCGCCTGATCAAGAGTGTAAACTTCGCGCTTGTGAATGCGTATATCGGCAATGGCGCTGCGGGTTTTATGATCGGCATAGGCCCTGAGCAGCTCATAGAAGCTCACATCATAACTGGCCGTTCTGGTCACGATCACCGGTTCCGGCCTGCCCCGGGCGAAAACATCCCGGCCAAGCTGATTACGGGCCATCAGGGTTGCTGCCGCCTCGCGTATGGCATTCAGCCTTTGCAACCGGTATGTCAGCCGGGCCGCCATCTCCTCTGCCGAGAATTCATCCTCGATATTTTCTTCCGGCAGCAGAAGCCGCGACTTGAGATAAGCAAGCCACGCCGCCATCACCAGATAATCTGCCGCCTTTTCAAGCTTTTGCACCTTGACATCGGCGACAAACTCAAGAAATTGCTCTACCAGTTCCAGGATGGAAATCTGTTTCAGGTCAACTTTCTGGCTTCTGGCCAGCATGAGCAGGACATCAAGCGGGCCTTCAAATCCCTCAATATCGACAATCAGGCCCCGGTCATCCTCCGGTGATTTCACCGAAAGGTCCTCAAAGGCTGACTGTTGTCCTGTATCTTCGTCGGTCATGACATAAATCTGTTGCTCAATTAGGGGCGATCAGGACGGCCAGTTGCTCGACAAGATCAATAGCCGGTTGCAGAACCGCCCAGAGAATATTTAAATTCATCCCGATCTGCTGACCAAGCGCCGGCAGTAAAAACAGGCCGATGATAATAAACATCCCGTATGGCTCCAGCCGTGACAGGGGCCGGGCAATTATATCGGGTAAAATGCCAACTGCAACCCTGCCGCCGTCAAGCGGCGGAATCGGCAGCATGTTAAAGGCGGCCAATATCGCATTTATCTTGACGGCAAAAATAATATTGCCCACCAGCCACTTTCCCGCCAGAGCGGGCAGGAACCCGACGATATGGAGCAAAAGGGCCGCACAGATCACCAGAAGGATATTCGCCATCGGCCCGGCCAGCGCCACCAGAACCATATCGCGGCGCGGGTGATGAAGATTGTTGAAATTAATCGGTACCGGCTTGGCATAGCCGAACAGGAACGGCGCCCCGCTGATCAACAGCAACAGCGGCAATAAGACCGTGCCAAAGGGATCGATATGGACAAACGGATTAAAACTGACCCGTCCGAGCATTTTGGCGGTATTGTCGCCCAGTTTGCTGGCTACCCATCCATGGGCGGCCTCATGCAAGGTTACCGCCAGAAGCAATGGCAACACAATGACAGGCAGAACCTGTAAATAATTCATATTTGTTAAATCCCTGTTTCCTGTTATTCCGTTTGCTGTTTTCCCAGAATGTCATTGAGCCATTCGGTCAGCCCTGCCCGGTCTATTTCCGTGATATTGGCCCGTCTGCGAAACATTTCCCCTATCCAGCCCTCACTGACAGCATTTATATCATATAACGATTCCAGAACGGCGCGCCGTTCGGCCAGTGACCCGTTGCAGTGCAGCACAAGATCACAGCCCGCCCGGAGCGCCCGTCCGGCATTCTCCGGGGCGGTTCCCGTCAGGGCTTTCATGTTGATATCGTCGGAAATCAGCGCCCCCCTAAAGCCAATCCGGTCGCGAATCACATGGCGGATCACTTTTTCAGACAATGTCGCCGGGGCCTTGTCATCAACCGCGCCGTAAACAATATGGGCCGTCATGGCCAGCGGCATATGATTTAACGTCCGGAAGGGCCGAAAATCCGTTTCTTCAAGAATCTCCACCGCCGTATCGACCAGAGGAAGGGCCTTGTGACTGTCGAGAGTGGCCCGCCCGTGGCCCGGAATATGTTTTATCACCGGCAGGATCCCCCCGGCGAACAGGCCTTCGCAAGCGGCCTCCGCCAGTTTAATGACACTGTCCGCCTCCCCGCCGAAACAGCGGTCACCAATCACCGGATCAGCCCCCGGAAAATCCAGATCAAGCAGCGGGTAACAATCCACCGAAATTCCCGACAGGCGCAAATCCTCCGCGATCAGCCGGGCATTTATTCTGCTGGCGGCCAGACCGGACTCAGGGTCTTTTTTATAGAGGTCATATAATGCCCGGCCAGTTGGCGGCCTGCGCCAGTGCCGGGGATTAAGACGGCAAACCCGACCCCCCTCCTGATCAATAAAAATCGGCACATCGGCACGGCCCACGCATTCCTTCATCTCGTCAGTGAGTTTTTTTACCTGATCCGGAGTATCACAATTGCGGGCGAATAAAATAAAGCCGAAGGGATCAAGCTCTCTGAACAGGGCTTTTTCCCCCTTCTTCAGCGTCAGGCCGTCACAATCCTGAATAACAGGCCGGACCATTTATTTGCTCACCACGATACAGGCCTGTTTTTTGGCCTTCAGGGCCTTGCATATATTGGCCGCCGCCATTTTGTCAGCTATTCTGCCGCCCCTCAGACGATAGAGAACCCCCTTCTTGCCCAGATCAACCATCATAATGTCCGACCCGAGATCACCAAGCAAAGGCATATTGTCCTGCCGCAGTTTGCGCCATAATTTTTCAGCCGTGGTTTTTTTGCCAAAGGCCCCGAGCTGTACCAGATATTTGCCCTCCGGCATGGCGACTGCTGTCGTGTCAGGCTCTTTACGCGGCGGGGCAAGTATGTCCCGGCTTTCCTGTTCCGCCCGCGCTGCTTTCTCCTGTGGGCTGACTGCTTTCTTCTCCGGGCTGGCGGTTGGCCGCTCAAGCGGCAATTCCGCGCTGAGGCCAAGCTGTTCATTCTTGTCTGACGATGATGATGTTACCCGGTTAAAAACCCTTTTATCCTGATCCGGCACCTGCAGACCGCCGGGAGCATCCGGTTTTTCCTTGACCACGGACTTGTCCGCATGGATCACAGGAACCGGGCCGTCATTATTGCCTTTCAGGTAACTATACCAGATCAGACCGCCAAAAATTGCCAGAACGACCACGGTCAGTGCGGCGATCAACATCCGCCGACCCGTCATATCCTCACCGCTGGTAAATTCTTCCGGCAATGGTTCGAGCCATGATGATTTTTCTTCGTCGTCTGACATGATCACTCCCCTTGGGTGTTTTGGGCGATGACATTCTACATCTCGGTAACGGGTTCCACGCCCAGAATATCAAGCCCGGTCGCAATAATAGCGGCAACAGCGGATATAAGCGCCAGCCGCGAGAGGGTTACCGCCCTGTCACCCTCTATTATAAAGCGAAGATCAGGATTGTCATTGCCTTTATTCCACAGGGCATGAAATTCCGATGCCAGTTCATAGAGATAATAGGCAATCCGGTGCGGCTCCCGTGCAAGGGCAGCATTTTCAACAAAGCGCGGCCAGTTCATCATATTGCGGATCAGATACAGTTCGCTACTGTCGGTAAACAGCGACATATCGGCCTGCGCAAGCGAGATTTTTGACAGATCAATATCCGGCAACGCCGCCCCGGCCTTGCGCAGGACAGACTGCACCCGGGCATGGGCATACTGGACATAGAAGACCGGGTTATCCTTTGACTGTTCAGTCACGCGGGCGAAATCAAAGTCAAGCGAGGCATCGTTTTTCCGGGTCAGCATGATAAAGCGCACCACATCCTTGCCAACCTCATCGACTATATCACGCATGGTGATAAAGGCCCCGGACCGTTTTGACATTTTCACCGGTGCGCCGTTCCTGAGAAGCTTGACCATCTGACACAGGCGCACATCGAAAGTAACCCGGTCCCCGGCCAGCGCCTCTATCACCGACTCAACCCGTTTGACATAACCGCCGTGATCAGCCCCCCAGACATCAATCAACGTGGTAAAGCCGCGTTCGATCTTGTTATAATGATAGGCGACATCGGCGGCAAAATAGGTCCAGCTGCCATCGGATTTCTGAACCGCCCGATCAACATCATCGCCAAAATCCGTTGATTTGAACAGGGTCTGGGGCCGCATTTCCCAGTCATCCGGCCTGACCCCCTTGGGTGGCTCCAGAACCCCGGTATAGATCAATCCCTTTTCTTCAAGCCTGGCAAGCGCCTTTTTTATCTCGCCGCTGTCATGCAGGGTGAGTTCGGAGAAAAACACATCATGCTTTATCCCGAGAGTTTCAAGATCAGCCCGGACAAGATCCATCATCGCATCCGTCGCAAAATGCCTGATCTCTTCGAGCCATTCCCCCTCATCCGCATCCTGCCAGCGATCCCCATATTTTTCCGCCAGCGCCTGCCCGACCGGCACAAGATAATCCCCGGGATAAAGCCCTTCGGGAATTTCACCGATATCATCGCCGAGAGCCTGCCGGTAGCGTAGCCATGCCGACCGGGCAAGCACATCAATCTGGCCACCCGCATCATTGATATAATATTCCCGGGTCACGTCATAACCGGCAAAATCCATCAGCGAGGCCAGCGCATCACCGAAGATAGCCCCCCGGCAATGGCCGACATGGAGCGGCCCGGTCGGATTGACCGAAACATATTCCACATTGACCCTTTCGCCGTCCCCGACCCGGGAGCGGCCAAAATCACCCCCCGCTTTGAGTATTTCAGAAACCTGTGACTGGACAAGCCGGGTTTGCAGGACAATGTTGATAAAGCCGGGTCCGGCGACATCGACCCGTTCCACCCCGTCCACGACCAGAAGCCGCTCTGCCACCATATGGGCAATATCACGCGGTTTCATGCGGGCCTGTTTTGTCAGCACCATGGCAATATTGGTGGAAATATCCCCGTGGTCGGCATTCCTAGGCGGTTCTATGGTAACATTGCCCAGATCAAGGTCGCCGGGCAGTTTCCCGTCTTGCTGAAGGGCCTTGACAATGTCTGCCAGTGCCTTGCGATAGATTTCAAAAATATTCATAATTCAAACAACGATGCATCAAATAATCTTCTATGTTCCCGAATGGCATAGCGGTCGGTCATGCCGGCGATAAAATCGGCCACATGGCGGGCGCGCATCTGAACATCGCTCATGATCTCCGGATGCTGCCATTCCGTCGGCAGGCACTCCGGTTCACTCTGGAGCAGGAAAAACAAATCACTTATCACTCTCTTGGCCTTGCTCGACATGCGGTTGACTTTATAATGACGATACATATTCTGCATCAGGAAAGATTTCAATCTTTTATCAAACTCTTTCATATCATCGGAAAATGCAATCATACTTCGGGAGGCCCCGCGAATATCATCAACGGTTCCGGGCTTCAACTGCGAAAGTCTTTTCCGGCTCTCGCTCAGGATGTCGTTAACCATCAGATTGATCAGGCGGCGCACCACCTCGTGAATCTCCCGTCCGCTGTCGAGTGCGCCGTAAACATCCCTGACCTCGCGGATAATATCCTCAAGCAGCGGCAGCTCTGTCAGTTGATCCATACTCAGCAACCCGGCCCGGACCCCGTCGGCAATATCATGATTGTTATAGGCCACATCGTCGGCAATCGCCGCGACCTGGGCCTCGGCACTGGCGAAGCTATGGAGTTCCAGATCATGGCGGTCATTATAGCGCCGCAAATTAACATGCAGCTCGTCAAACTGTCCCTTTTCGCATAACGGCCCGTTATGTTTCGCCAGCCCTTCCAGCGTTTCCCATGTCAGGTTCAGACCGTCAAAGCCGGCATATCTCTGCTCCAGTCTGGTCACTACCCGTAATGACTGGGCATTATGGTCAAAGCCCTGATAGGGTTTCATCACCGCCTGCATGGCTTCTTCCCCGCTATGGCCAAAGGGGGTATGGCCGAAATCATGGACCAGCGCCAGTGATTCGACAATTTCTTCATTCAGGCCAAGCACCCGGGCAATGCTGCGGGCGATCTGTGCCACCTCTATTGAATGGGTGAGCCGGGTGCGGTAATAATCGCCCTCGTGATAGACGAAGACCTGGGTTTTATGAATGAGGCGACGAAAGGCCCCGGAATGGATAATCCGGTCACGGTCGCGCTGAAAGGGCGACCGGATTCTGGTCTCCTCCTCCGGATAGAGCCGCCCCCTGCTCTGCCCGGCAAGGCAGGCATAGGGGGCATATTCCACCGCCGGTTCAAATATTTTAAAGTCGGAACTCATAAAAAGGCCCTGTCCTGTTTTCCTGAATCATTGACAATATTTATACATTACCTACATATAATGTGGTATATATAAATAAACATCAGGGTAAGTTGATAATTATGACAACAGCAGAAACACCGGTAGGCTTATCGGCAAGCGCGGCGAAACGCATTGCCGAACTATGTGCCGCCAAGGGCGAAAAGGATCTGAAATTCCGCATTTCAGTCAATGGCGGCGGTTGCAGCGGATTCCAGTATGACTTTAACCTTGTCAAGGACCGGCAGGATGATGATCTGGCGGTTGAGCGCGACGGCGTGACCATGCTGGTGGATGGACTGTCGCTGCTCTATCTCACCGGCTCGGAAGTCGATTTCGTCGAGGAACTCGCCGGATCAATGTTTGTGGTGAAAAACCCCAACGCCACTGCCTCCTGCGGCTGCGGGTCCTCCTTCGCCGTATGATCATAGCCTCGTGGAATGTCAATTCAATCCGGGCGCGCCTGCCCCGGGTCACCGAATGGCTGAAAGAATTTTCCCCGGATGTGGTGATGTTGCAGGAGCTGAAATGCCCCGACGAAAATTTCCCCCGTCTCGAAATAGAAGAACTTGGCTATCATGTCGCCACCCATGGCCAGAAGGCCTATAACGGGGTCGCGATCCTGTCCCAATACCCAATGGAGGATGTGATATATGGCCTGCCCGGTGACGACAGCGATGATCAGGCAAGATATATAGAAGCAACCATAAAAGGCGCCAACGGAAAGATCAGGGTCGGGGGCCTCTATCTGCCCAACGGCAACCCGGTGCCGGGGCCGAAATTTGACTATAAACTCGGCTGGATGGACCGGCTGATCCTGCGGGCAAAGGCTTTGCTTGCCCGGGAACAGGCATTTGTGCTTGGCGGTGATTATAATTGCTGCCCGAAGGACGAGGACTGTTATGATCCGGCGCGCATGGCTGGCGACGCCCTGACCCGCCCGGAAACCCGTGACCGCTATTACAGCCTGCTTAACCTAGGCCTGACCGATGCCCTCAGGCATTATGCCCCGTCCGGCCCCGCCTATACCTATTGGGATTACCAGCGCGGCGCATGGCAGAAGGATAACGGCCTGCGTATCGACCATCTGCTGCTGTCGCCACAGGCCGCCGACAGATTACGGCGCTGCGACATCGACAGAACCCCGCGCGGAAAGGAAAAAGCCTCCGACCATACCCCGATCTGGTGCGAGCTTGAAATTTAGCCATATCACCAATCCTGCATATGGAAAACCGGCATAAAAAAAGCCCGGCATAAAGCCGGGCCGGACAGGGGCCTCTTTTCGGGGCAGTATCATGCAATATGCTGTGCGGAAATTATCCGGCTACAGGGAAGTTATATTTAACGGCAACTTCTTCGTAGCGCGCTTTCAGCGGTTCAACCACTTCATTTGTCCGGTTGGTCACAACTTCGCTAACCCGGGTGGATTCGGCAACGAATTCATCATAACGGTTTTTGAAAATGCTTGCCTGAAGTTCAAGGAAATCAGCCGGTGTTTTGGCAGCAAACAGCGCCTTCACATCAGCAACATTCTTCTCAACAGCCTTTTTGGTGCTTTCGATAAATTCTGCATTGGCTGTTTGAACAACTTTTACAGCAGCATTACCGGCAGCAACGACAGCTTCGTAATTCGCCTTGTTGAATTCAACAACATTATCAAGATTTCCCGTGGCTTCCTTAACTGTTTTCTGCATATTTTCCTGGGCAGCTTTTACAGTTTTCTGAATATTTTCCTGAATATCCTTCTGGGCAGTCTTGAAGGTTTTCTCAGCCGTGGCTTTCTTTGAATTTGTGGTCTTGGTCATTGTATTATCCTTTCTGTTTTCATTAATGATTGTGCGGCGCAATATAAACTCTACATCACATATATAATAAGAAAAAACAGAAAGTCAATGGTTTTTTGTGCAGTGCAATAAATACTTCATATTGCGCCGCACTAACCCTCAGAGCAGAAGGTCCCGGGCCTGATTAAGCTTGGTGGCGAAATAGTCCGATCCCCCCTGATCCGGGTGGAATTTAAGCATCATTTTATGATGGGCCGCGCGGATTTCAGATTGGCCCGGATTACCGGACAGGCCGAGGATTTCGAGAGCTTCCGACCGGCTCATCGGCGGCAGACTTGCCCGTGGGTTCCGGCGCTTTTTATCAGCGGAACCGCCAAATATATTCCACAGGCTTCCCTGTGCCGACAGATAGGACAAAAACCCCAATATGCTGCCAACCGGGATATTCCCCCTGATCAGAATAAGGAAGGCCAGAAATCCGAGGATAACCGCAAAACCATAGCGCATCAGCCGGTTGAGTTTTCCGGAATGCGACTGCTGCATGAAACGCGACATTGCATAAAGCAGAAACACAAAGCCGATCAATATGACAAAAAATGGCATGGTAAATCCTATTCCGCCGCAACCACGGCAGCCCTGTTCCAGCCGGGAAGATGCAATTCATCCATAAGCCGTCTGATTTCCTGACGGGCGGCGACATGGGACATGGTCATTTTCTCACTGCTGCCCGTGCCAAAATCAACAAGGGTAAGACCCTTGGGGAATAATTCGCGGTAGATGACCCGTTCACCGAAGCCGGGAATATAACGAAAGGCAACCCTTTTCTGCAGGCTGGTCAGAACCTCATGCACCCGGCGCTTGTTCCGGGCGTCCAGAGCGGATGTCCGGTTACGCATGACGATCCAGTCAATTACACCCCGGTCTTTCATGGCGCGGACTTTGCGCGCTTCCCAGACCATTTCGCTATAGAGGCTGAGCTTTTCCACCTTGTAGCTGTCCGGGTTGACCCTGGCCAGCAGGTCAATATCGACGAAGCTGTCATTAACCGGAGTGATCAGGGTATCAGCAGAGGCATGGGCGAGCCGGGAAAGATGGCTATCACTGCCTGGACAATCAATCAGGATATAATCCGATCTGTTTTGCAGATCATCAAGCAGGGCGGCAAATGTGACCTCATCATGATGTTTCATGGCCTCCATGGTATCGTCTTTGGCCCGTTCGGGAACATGAACCTCCGGCATGGTCAGCTTCAGATTATGCTGATCCGCATAAGACTTGCGGTTTTCAATATATCGGGCCAGAGATTTCTGCCGGGAGTCGAGGTCAATGACCGCCACCCGGTATTCCCTCTCCAGCAGGCTGATGATAATATGCATGGCAGAGGTGGATTTTCCTGATCCGCCCTTTTCATTGCCCACCACGATAATGTGCGTTTTCCCTGTTTTATTTTTCATTGTCTGTTGCCCCTGCTGGTTTCCTTGTCCTGTAAGAACCGATCCTGTCATATTCAGGTGGTAAAGTCTGGCATTATTACCGTCATCCCTGTATAAAATCATCAAGCAGCATAATGTGACATATGGCCGGATCAGACTCTGAGAAATTAAAATGTTTAAACACCGTCATCATACCTCAATCAGAGACACTATTCTAACCTTCATTGCAATAGTCTTTTTGGTCGGTGGTCCCATACAACTGGCAAACTGGCAAATAAACAGAAATCGTCAGAATAATTCACCCATAACAATGGTCCGCAATATTCAGCTCCATGACGGAGAATATGCCCTCAAGATTCTTGCCGCCTATGGTTTTGACATAAATCAGATTCGCCAGAACAAGGCCGCTGTGCCGCAGGTTTTTTTTACCAATCTGCCCCGTGAACTGACCCGCATCAAAGATACCAGAATAAAAAAAGAACTGTTTTTTTCCACCATGTTGCCTCCCATCCTCAAAGTTAATGACATCATTCGTCAGGACCGCCGGAAACTCAAGAAAATAATCCTCAAAATCACCCTTGGGGAAAAAGTCTCAGAATCTGAATATTACTGGCTGGCCGATAAATTACGGCTTTACAAGGTCAGGGTCCGTGACATTAAAGACTTTACCCGGCGAACCGGGGAGATTCTTGAGCAGCTCCTGACCAGAATGAATATTATCCCCCCGGAGCTGGCGCTGGCACAGGCGGCACAGGAAAGTGGCTGGGGCACATCACGCTTTGCCCAGCAGGGCAACGCCCTTTACGGCCAGTGGACCTGGGGCGATGGCTGTGGCATGGTACCAAAAAGACGGGAAAAGGGCAAAACCCACCGGATGAAATGCTTCAGCAGTATCATAGAGGCCGTCAACAGTTATATGTTAAATCTAAATACCCAGAAGGCCTATGCCATGCTGCGTCAGAGAAGGCGGGCCTTTCGTGATGACCAGCCGATCAACGTGCTGCCTCTGGTGGAAACCCTGACCGGCTATTCCCAGGAAGGGCCGGCCTATGTGGAAAAAATAAAAAATATTATTCGCAGGAATAAATTAAATGACTTTAGTCAGGCCAAACTGAAAGTCAGTTGAAACAGGAGTGAGTATGAATACTGTCCCGGTGGAAATTATTCGCCTTAAAAAAGATCTGCGCGCCCGGGTCAAGACATGGCATATGAAGGGGCTGACGGTCGGCATGGTGCCGACCATGGGGGCGCTGCATCATGGCCATCTGTCGCTGGTCCGGGAAATACAGAAATATGTCGACAAGGTCGTAGTCAGCATTTTTGTCAATCCAAAACAATTCGGCCCGAATGAGGATTTCGACAAATACCCCCGGCAGGAGGCCGAGGATGTCAAAAAACTGGCCGAGGTCGATGTTGACCTGCTCTATGCCCCGCATCAGGAAGAAATGTATCCCGGCGGCTTCCTGACCAATGTCTCGGTCACCAAAATCACCGAAGGACTTTGCGCCGCCAAACGCCCCGGGCATTTCGACGGGGTAACCACCGTGGTAACCAAACTTCTGCTGCAATGCCTGCCGGATGTGGCGCTGTTTGGTGAAAAGGATTTTCAGCAATATACCGTCCTCAAACAACTGACCAGGGATCTTGACATCCCGACAGAGGTCATGTGCGGCAAGCTGATCCGGGACCCGGACGGTCTTGCGACATCATCGCGAAATATCTATTTAAGCCCTGATGAACGCCGTATTGCCCTCGAAATCCCCAAGACTCTGAAACGCGTGGTCCGGGAAGTCGAAGAAAGCCGCCTGCCGCTTCAGCAGTCCCTCGATAACGCCATACAACATCTGCTTGATAGTGGCTTCAGGGAGGTGCAATATCTGGAAATTCGCCAGTCCGATGATCTGGCCCCGGTCAGAGAAAAAATCACCGTCCCGTCACGGGTTCTTGTCGCCGCCGTGGTCGGCACAACCCGGCTGATTGACAATATGCCGATAAAAGCCCCGGTGGCCTGACCTAGATCAATCCCATCTCCCGCAGGGCCATCGACAGATCAGGGGGCATATCATCCGCTTTCTGTGTGGCGGGAATATCACGCGGCGCATCGGCATTTTCAAGGTAACGCCAGCCCTGATGTGGTCGGCGCGGCTGACTTTCAGTACGGATCAACGCCGTATCCATGATGATTTTACATTTTATACCCGTGTCGGTTTCTATCCTGTCCAGCGCAATAATCCGTTGACGCACCTGAATAAATCCCTTGATCACCCAGTATATCGACCCGCCGTCCAGTATTTCTGCCGCACGTTTCGGGCGAAAGCGCGTGATATGATAATTACAGGGCCTGCCGTCCGGCAGGACAGACGACCGGCCCTTTCTGATCTCGATCAGATGGTCGATCGACTCCACACCAACACATAATTTCAGAATATGAACCGGCATCCGCGCCTCACATAAAGGCCAGCGAGGCCAGACCAAGAAAAGCAAAGAAACCGATAACATCGGTGATGGTCGTCACAAAGATACTACTGGCCAGCGCCGGATCAACATCCATTTTTTCCAGTCCCAGCGGAATGAGAATACCGGCCAGTCCGGCCATCACCATATTGATGATCATCGCGGCGGCTATCACGGCACCCAGCATGGGGTTTTTGAAATAAGCCATGGACAGCATACCGATAATCAGTGCCATAACCGCTCCGTTCAGGATCGAAATGGCAAATTCCTTGCCAATGACCCGCCGGACATTGCTCGGGGTCAGGTCACGGGTCGCGAGGGAGCGCACCGTCACCGTCATGGTCTGGGTTCCGGCATTGCCGCCCATGCTCGCGACTATTGGCATCAGGACGGCCAGTGCCACCATCTGTTCAATCGTTGCGTCAAACATGGAAATAACCATAGACGCCAGAACCGCCGTCGCCAGATTAACCAGAAGCCAGACAATGCGGTTTTTCGAGGCCTCCATAATCGATTCAGTGATGTCATTTTCCTGCACCCCGGCCAGACGCAGAATATCTTCTTCTGCCTCCTCGTCAATCACATCAACCACATCGTCAACCGTGATCACCCCGAGCAAACGGCCATTTTTATCGACAACCCCCATTGAGGTCAGATCATATTGGCGGAACATATGGGCGACCTCTTCCTGATCCATATCCGCCGGAACAACATGCGCCTCGCTATCCATGATGTCCCTGACCTGAACCTGATCGTCGGCCCGCACAAGCTGGCTGAGGGAGACCATACCGATCGGATGATAAAGCGGATCTACGATAAAAATCTCGTAGAATTCCGTCGGCAGATCCTCTTCCGTATGCAGGAAATGCATTACCTGCCCGACAGACCAGACCCCGGGTACGGTGATGATATTCTTCTGCACCATGCGGCCGGCACTGTCCTCGGGATAGGACAGTCCTTCCTCTACCGCCAGCCTTTCTTCATCAGGCATCGCCGCAATAATACGCTCGCGGTCCGGCTCATCAATATCCTCAAGAACATCAACCGCGTCATCGCTTTCAAGCTGGCTGATGACTTCGACCACATCCTTGTCATCCATTTTGCGGATGACCTGGTCAAGGACGGTATCATCAAGCTCTGTCAGGATTTCAGGATCAAGTTCAGGACCGAAATAGGCGGTCAGATGCCTGCGGTCATCTTCGCCGAGATGTTCAAAAATACTGGCAATATCCGCAGAATGCAGCGGTTTGAGAAGATGTCCAAGCCGGGCGGTATCGCCGGTTTCCAGCGCGTCAGAAATTTCCCCTATCAGGTCCGCCGTTATCTCGAACACGTCCTGATGAGGTAATTCTCTTTTATTATCCTTGCTCATAGAATCATGCATTTTCATGACAGCCCGAAATGAGTGACACCCTGATGTCAGGTATGGAGTTTTTACCCTAGCAGGTCAAGTGGTTATCAGGAATGTGCGGATAAATACCGTTCCATGAGCGTCGCCAGCCATACCGGCGTTTCCGCCATCGGAAAATGACCGGAATTGGATATAACTTCAAGAGTGGCCCCGGGATAATAGTCAAGCAATGTCTGTCTCATTGCCTGTTCGGTTATCGCCTGATCATATTCCCCGACCAGCACCAGAAGCGGGGTCGGATTTCCCCGGACTTCTTCGGCAAAGTCAGTTTCTGTCCAGGCCAGCATATAGTCATGAAAAGCGGCAGTGATCGTGGTTTCATGAGACCGCCGGACGATATAATCATACCAGCCCGGCGACAGGCGGGCGCTGGTAAGAAAATTCAGGATAGCCAGCCGGTTCCCGTCATTCTCCGTCGCCCCGTGGAACAATGCCCGGCCCTCCTCGTCCAGCGGCGACCCGCAGGCCGGAACCGGAGTGATCGCCACCGCTGACTTGACCCGGCCCACAGCCCGGCAGGTGATTTTCTGAACCGCCATACCGCCCATGGAATGGCCAACAGCATGAAATTTTTTCCAGCCGAGAGCATCCGCCAGCGCCATGGCATCCCCGGCAATCCGGTCAATGCTGTGATCGCCCGCCAGACCCATTGATTTGCCATACCCCCGGTAATCCATAAAGGCATAGGTGAATTTCCCGCCATCAAGATAGGGCAGCATGGCCTCATAGGCGGTATAATCACCCCACCAGCCATGAAGGATGATAACTTTTTCCGGCCCCGAGCCAAGCAGCGTATGACCAATGATTTTATCTGCCATGATGATCCCTCACTTCACTTTTTCAATATCTATAATCTGCCCCTGCTCCGGAATGATGCAGCCGGAACAGCCGGGAACAATTTCATTTTTCTTATGATGATAGATAATTATTTTCCGGGCTGACGGCAACATATTATTTATTTTTGCCTTGCGATAAAACCACGGCGTAATGAACAGCATGTCAAGCTGGGGCAGATTCTTCAGAATGCCGGTATCTTCCGTGTCACCGGTAAAGAACAACTGCCGGCCATCCCATTCCACCAGATAGGAATAATGTTCCGTGTGGGCAAACGGGCTTTTCCGGGGCATTATTCTTATCGGGCCGACTGTAATCTTGTCCGAGAGTTTAACCACCCTGTTTTGCGGCAGCGGTATCGTAACTTCCCGGGGACCTACTATCTTCCAGTTCTGATAAACAAACAGCATGGGGTCAAAATGATCCTTGTATCTGTTGGAGACAAGAGACAGAACCGTACCGGTTACCGCCTTGAAAGGAAAAACATAGGTCATGCTGTCATAGGCTCCGGATTTATAGGGAAAATCCGTCATCAGGCTATACTCGCCATCTCTTATCCAGAAGGCTTCATTGCCGATAAACATTGCCTCCATCGATTTGGACATGGCATTCATACTGAAGAAAACAGTTATAAAAAATAACACAAGCGGCCCTGCCGTAATTTTAATCCGGTTTTTCATTGTGAACACCCCGCTATCTCAATATTTATATGGTCCAGTTTACATGAAAATGGCCAAAATGGACATCATTAATCCTCTCCATCCGCCAAAATGACCTTTCATCCTGTTCAATCGCCCTTTCATCGCAAAGGAGTTACTTTTCATTATTCTGTCGAATATCATGAAAATGTAAGAAATTCCGTGTAACAGGATAATTAATGACTTTACCTCTAAATAGCCAGCAGACCCCGGATATTATCGACAGATCCTCCGTAGGGACGGCATTGGCAGGGCGTCCCGGCAATCATCACACAGCTTAAGCCGGATGCCCTGCCTGCTGTCGTCATCCCCTCCCACGCAATCGTTGCAAAAAATACCCCCCCCCCGAATTATGGTGGAAGAATTATGGTGGAAGAATTATGGTGGAAGAATTATGGTAGATAAATAGCGTTGGCTTGCCCGGGCTCCGAGCTTTGAAAAGGTGGATATTGGATCAAAAACTGAAAAACCTT
>Ga0256829_1000838_pt1 | contig 27727 bp, 30 predicted proteins | sample 131447metaG_FD_185979 | JGI IMG/M metagenome (GOLD analysis project Ga0256829, IMG submission 185979) | Hydrothermal vent microbial communities from Lau Basin, Pacific Ocean - 131-447 | ecosystem: Environmental > Aquatic > Marine > Hydrothermal vents | place: Pacific Ocean: Lau Basin | collected... | reverse complement strand
GTTTAAAAAGAGAGCTACTGCTTCGTTAAAAGGCATTGAAGCTACTAGTAGCTCCTGCAACCTTTCGCCTTGCATTAGCCCTCTTTTTAAACCTCTGAAGTTGGGGTTATTTATGGAGAGGCACTTACTTATAGTTGTTAATTTTTTGATTAGTGTTATTATATCATAAGAGTTGAGTCTATGTCAATCAAGTTGTCGCTCCGTTTATCTACACTTAAAGAAATGTTTTCCTAAAATCAAAAGAGTGATGTAGTTTCAAGACGCATAATGAGGAAGTACACTATTGTGCATGACGAATGTAGCAACGCAGAAAATGCATTGCTATTTTGATTTTAGTGTAGGAAGTGACGGACTTCTGAGAAATAAAGACTCATACCAAACTCATTAGCGGCATCTATAATCTCTTCATCTCTGATGCTTCCACCAGGCTCAATAACATTTTTAATTCCAGCCTCTGCTGCTGCATCAATACTATCACGGAAAGGGAAGAATGCTTCTGATGCGAGTGCTGCACCTGCGACATCAAGCCCCATCTCTTTTGCTTTTTTGAGAGCACATTGTGCGGCATCTACGCGAGATGTCATCCCCATGCCAACTGCAACCATGGCAGAATTTTTTACATATACTACACAGTTAGATTTGGTAAGAGATGCAACCTTATACGCTATTTCCAAATCTTTCATCTCAGCTTCTGATGCACTGTTTTTTGAAACTAACTTAGCATTTTTTACTTCATCTGCTCCAACTTTATCAGCATCTTGAAAAACAAATCCACCATCAATGTGTTTAAAATCTTTTTTATCATTTGCAAGGACAAGTTTATCTGCACCCATCTCAAAAAGTTTAATACGCTTTTTCTTTGCAAACACCTCTTGTGCTTCAGGAGTGATACGACCAGCAATGATTACCTCTAAGAAAATTTCATTCATCTTCTGGGCTAACTCTTTTGTAACAGTACCATTAACTGCGACAACACCACCAAATGCTGAGACAGGGTCACATTTAAGTGCCTCTGTATATGCATCAAGAAGATTGTCACGGATGGCAAAACCACATGGGTTTCCATGTTTAGAGATGCAAACAGCATTATCATCACCAAAACCAGCTGCAATTTTTACAGCACCATTGAGATCATTTAAGTTGTTAAAACTTGCCTCACCTTTGAGTGTTGTAAAGTTATCTGCAAAGTGCGTATCAAACTCATACAATGCACCTTTTTGATGTGGATTTTCCCCATAACGAGTATCCATCACTTTATTTCCAACAACAAATTGTTTCTCACCAAAGCCCTCATTAAATCGTTCGTTCATATAGTTGGCTATCATACTATCGTAAGCAGCTGTATGCTCATACGCTTTTATCATATAGCCACGACGGAACTCTTTTGTATTTTTCTCATTCTCTATCGCATCAATCACTTCAGCATAATCCCCTGCATCTGTCACAATGATTACTGCATCAAAGTTCTTTGCGGCTGAACGAACCATAGCAGGACCACCAATGTCAATATTTTCAATAATATCATCAAAGTCATCAGTACGCTCAATAGTCTCTTTAAAAGGATACAGATTTACACATACTAGGTCTATTGACTCTACACCTAATTCTTTTGCTTGATCAAGATGAGACTGTTTATCACGACGGTGAAGTATCCCACCATGGATATAAGGATTAAGAGTTTTAACACGCCCTTCAAAACACTCTGGGAACTTTGTAACTTCATCAATCTCTATCGCTGTAACTCCAGCTTCAACCAACTTCTTATAAGTCCCACCAGTAGAGATGATCTCATAACCATTTTTTACCAAAGAAGTACAAAACTCAACTATTGCCCTTTTATCACTCACGCTTACTAATGCTCTTTTTGCCAAAACATTTCCTCTTGAAAATAAATTATCGAATTTTATCTAAAAATACTTTAGAAGATGGTAAAATATTTATATGAAAAATATAGCTATTTTATGTTCAGGCGGAGATGTCTCTGGTATGAACCCAGCACTCAAACATTTTGTAGAGTACGCAAAAGATAAAGAATTGACCCCCTATTTTGTATATGATGGATACGAAGGTCTCATCGACAACAACATTCAAGAGGCTTCTTACAGTGATGTCTCTGGCATCATCACGCGTGGTGGAACAAAGATAAGAAGTTCTAGGAGTAAAAGATTTTTACAAAAGAGCTACCGTAAAATCGCTAAAGAAAACCTCGATGCACTTCATATTGACAAACTTATTGTCCTTGGAGGGGATGGTTCTTTTGCTGGGATGAATATATTTTGTCAAGAGCATGATCTCTCTTTTTGTGGAATCCCCTCTACTATCGACAACGATATTTATGGGACTGAGTATTGTTTAGGTGTAGATACTGCTCTTAATGTTATCAAAACTTCTATCGATGCCATCCGTGACACTGCTTCCTCTTTTAGCAGAGCCTTTGTTGTTGAAACTATGGGTAGAAAATGTGGTTACCTCGCTCTTGTAAGTGCCTTAACATCAGGTGCAGAATTATGTGTTATCAAAGAAAAGGAGATCTCTTTAGATCACTATAAAGATGATTTTTTAAAACAAAAAGAAAATGGAAGAAAATACTTTTTAGGTATCATCTCCGAGGGTGCTACGCAGAGTGCATCAGAGCTTGCGGAGTGGTTTGAAAAAGAGATAGGTATAGAGACAAGGATTTGTGTATTGGGTCATATCCAAAGGGGTGGCAACCCAACCATATATGATAGACTCATGGCTTACAAATTTGTAAGCAAAGCGATAGATGGCTTACTAAACCAAGAAAAACAATCTGTTATTTGCTACACAAAAAAAGGGTTTGAGTACAAAAGCATCGAAGAGGTTACCTCTAAAAAGTATGAACTAGACTCTGAACTACTCGCTTACTCATAAGGGATATACTTTTCTATCGGTTCAGGTTTACCAACAAAATAACCCTGAGCATAATCAACTTTAAGTTTTTTCACAACTGCTAATATCTCTTCAGAAGAAACAAACTCCGCAATGGTTTTTACATTGAGTTTGTGTGCAAGTCCCACTATGGTTTCTACCATAATCTGAGACTGAGTATCTCTATCTATATTTGACACAAGAGAAGCATCTATCTTGATATAGTCTATGGGTAAGTTCAAGATATGTGAAAAGTTTGAATACCCAGCACCAAAGTCATCAAGAGCTATCTTAATACCATAAGTACGAATCTTTCTACAAAAGTCATAGACAATATCATAATTTTCAAAGTCTTCTGTTTCAAGAAGCTCTACAGTAAGAAGATAATTATAATGAAATTCATCTAAAAGTTGATAGATGCGACTTAATGTTCTTGGATTTTTTATATCTAAGATTGACACATTTACAGAACAAGGCACATGATACTTAGAAATCACTTTCAAAGTGTTTTCAAATACTGCATTTGTAATTTTGTAGTAGATTTTATTTTGCTTCGCTACATTAAGAAAAGATTGTGGTGGTAACACTTCATCTGCACTTTTAATGCGGACGAGTGATTCGTATTTTGTATCGAGAGAGTCATCCTGTATGGGTGAGATTGGTTGAAAATAAGACAACACCTCATTGTGTTTAAAGGCATGTAGTAGCTTATTTTTACACTCTATATCTTGTTTGTGTGTACTTTCCAAATCTTTCACTTCACTAAATATACTGATAGCTTCATTTTTACTTTTTGCCTCTTTGAGTGACATATCTGCATAAGCTAGCATCTTTTTACCGCCGCCAAAAGCGATCCCTGCACTCATTAAAAAACTATGCTTTTTCTCATCAATAATAAAAACTTCTTTTCTATAAATCTTCAAAAAGTCATTGATCTCATACACAAATCTATCATTGTCCATATGTGCTGAATCTTGAACCAAAACAACAAATTCATCTCCAGCAATATGATAGATATGTGCCTTATCCATTTTTATAAACTCTTTAAGAAACTCTGCTGTTTGTATAAGAGCATGATTTCCCATCTCTTCGCCAAATACATCATTGAATTTTTGAAATTTATCTATATTTAAAAGTGCTATTTGAGAAAAAGAGTAGATAGAAAAATCTTCTAAAAGTTTATTTCTATTTGGTAATCCACTGAGAAAATGGGTATATACTTTTTGATAAAGCTCATTTGTTTTTTTCGTTATCTCCGACTCAAGATTTTCATTGTATTTTAAAAGTTGCAACTGCATACTTTTTTCTTTTGATTCAGCTTCTACAGCTCTTACAAGTTCATTTTTGAGATCATTTTGGAGTCTATTTAACTTTATTATGGAGAATAAAACAAGTAAAACAGCAACAAAAAATGAGGCTACTACAGTTTCTTGTGTCACTATGTTTAAGTCTTTAAGGTCAGTGATCCTTCCTTGGAGTATCTCTTTCATCTGGGCTGTAAGCTCGTTTGCATCCATTAAAAAACTAGCAGTTACGAGGCTGTATCCAATGAGTGCATCTTTTAGATCTTCTTTGTCCAAACTTTTTCTGGCTTCTAAGATACTCTTTTGTACACTTTTATAGGCTACAAGCCTTTTTTTAATAATATCTATTTTGCCTGAAAACTCAGCATCTAACTTGTTATCTTTCTTAGCTAAATTACTAATCTCATCCAATAAAGAAACAAAGGTTAAATAATTTTCAGGCGTTTTCTCTTTAAGCAATATGGATTGAAGCATATCAGCTTGATTTTGTTTGATTTTATAATTTAAATCAGTGATTTTTGAAGATAGTTTTAGATAATAAACACGAAAATTTTCTATTGTTTTAGTATTATTATTTATATTTATGAGAGAATACGATAGAGATAGGAGCAACAAGAAGAAGCCAAGGATTAAAGATAAATATATTTTACTTTTCATCTGAGTCATTAAAAACTAGCCTTTATGGAAAGATAGGTCACATCTTGCTTACCCTCTTTTGCAGCTGGCTCACCAAAATGCCAACCACTTCCTGTGTAATTTTCATTTGTATGCATGTAGCCTAATTTAAACTGCATAGATTTATAAAACTTCCATGTTGAGTATATCTCAGTGACATTTCCACGGATAGCAAGTTTATTGAACACATCTGTAGCACCTTGGGTTGCAGCAAACCAATATTTACTCCCCTGATTATACTCAAGACCAAAGTCAAAGCTCTCAGCTACCTCTATCTTAGTTCCGACATAATAAGCGTAACCATTTTCTTGTAACATAGTCCCACCAGCATAAGGAGCAGTTGAGAAACTTGGATAAGACTCACTAGCTCCATTTCCAGATGGATGGGAGGAAGCAAGGTGTGTAAAAAGTGTCACACCACTTCCAAGAATATCTTGAGCATCTAAACCTAAACCATAAGTAATCATATTTCCAAGTATTTTTGAATTAGTAGCACTAATATTTGGACCTAGATAAGGATGTGCTTTTAAATCGCCTATATAGTTTACACCAAAAGAGAGAAGAGATTGACCTAAAAAACCTAGTTTTGTGTCAAAATACAAACCTGCAATATTTGCATTGTCTATGTTTTCTCTATTGCATTGGTATGGAAACATATTTGGATTAAGGGTATAACCCTTTGCAAAGATAGCACGCAAAAAAGTATCTTCAGCTAACTTCTGTGTCCCGATAAGCCCATAACTGTTCATATCAAAGACTAAAGCAGGAAACATAGATTTTCTTGGTGTATTTTTTGCAAAATTCATAGGTGTCCCACCCGTTGTTGGGAGTATTCCAAAAGAGAAAGTAAACTCATATTCTGAACCCTTATTTGGGGTGTAATCAACATAAGCCCTATCAAACTCCATACCAGTTGTAGAAGATGAAGACTTAATATCATCAGAGAGGATGCACAGCCTTTGGTTAGATTGGGAGGAATGAACAAAAAGCATACGCCCATGAAAATTCACCTTATCATCTATCTTAGCATCCATACTTAGATTGAATCTTGCTGTAAGTGCTGGTGCAAAATTTTTGGTGTAATTTTTTCTGATAGACTGCGTTTCTCCTTCTATATTGCCAAGTTTATAGTTGAGCTTATTCATACGAAGTTCTAACGCTGGGGTAAAACTAAGAACATCTAAAATACTTTTTGTTTCCACTTTTTCAACAATGGGAATATACTCATCTAAGTCTTCACTATTGTTGTTGGCTTGATGTTTTAGTTGGAGTATTTGAGTTTCAAGAGATTTAAGTCTGAGTTCTAAGTCTGCCTCATTTGCAAACAAAGGGAGAACAATACAAGCGATAAGAAGAAATTTTTTCATAATCACAACCCCGGAACTATCGGCTGCTTCGAGTCTGCAGCATGTTCTATGAGATAATATTTTAATTTTATGAGTTTATCATAAGCCAATCTATCTAATCCGTAACGCTTCATTCTTCTCTCATTTGAAAAGACTCTCTCCCACTGTACAGTTGCTTTTGTACCAGGGTAGAGACCCAGTTGCTGTGCAAGGTTCGCGATATTGTTTGCAGAGAGATTTGTGATAATACCAATAGATACCAAACTTAAAAATAACTTTTTCATAATTATTAACATGGTACTTAGTCTTAGATTAATATGTACTTAAATTAGATATCTCGCTCAATAACTTGTTTAAATGTGTTAAAATAATTATTTTTTAAAGTAGCTAAACCAAGGCTCACATCATTTACTTGTATACTCTTTCCACCAACAGTTCCGATTTTCTCAAAAACAATACCGTGAAGCATCGCTTCAAAAGCCTGTGCATTTTGGGGCTTTACTTCGATAATAGCCCGACTCATGGACTCAGAAAAAATATCTCTTTCATCTTCTACACTCATAGTAACAGCACACCCGAGACCGCTTGTTGCTGCCATTTTTGCTAAAGCTATAGCTACACCACCACTTGAAGCATCTTTAGCACACTCCAACAAGTTCTTTTTATTTGCCTCTATCACTAAGTCCCAGAGGGCTAACTCTTGTTCATAATCTATCTTAGGAAGTTCCCCTGCAACTGTATTGTAAATCTCTTTCATGTAAAGACTTCCGCCAAACTCTGATGCACTCGCCCCTACTAAGTAGAGTAAATTACCTTCTGTTTGGAAACTAGACATCAGAACATTGTTTTGATCATCATTGACACCAACCGTTGCTATGGAGGGTGTAGGGAAAACTGAAACACCATTTGTTTCATTGTATAAAGAAACATTTCCACCAATAACAGGAGTGCTAAGTTGAGCACATGCTTCTTTGATGCCTAAACAACCCTCTCCAAACTGCCACATAACTTCAGGATTTTCAGGGTTTCCATAGTTGAGACAATCGGTCACAGCGAGTGGACGAGCACCACTCATAGCAACATTACGCCCTGCTTCCATAACAGCTGCAGCTGCACCACCCTTAGGGTCGATGTAGCAGTAACGAACATTACAGTCAGCACTCATTGCCAAAGCTTTGCCATTTTCTTTTACACGCACGACAGATGCATCAAGCATACCACCATTTTTTATAGTGTTGGTTTGTACCATGGAATCATACTGCATATATACCCATGATTTATCCACTACTTCCATAGATGTTGTAAGTGTTTCAAAAGCTACTTGGTTACTAACTTTGTCAAAATCATTGATATTTACACTTGCTAGTGCATCTAAGTAAGCAGGTTTACTCATAGGACGATTTAACTCTGGGGCTTCTTCACTCACTGGATCAACTGGAACCTCAGCACATTTTTGGCCATGCCAAAATAGTTCCATATTTCCAGTATCAGTTACCTCTCCCACTACCGCCGCATCTAAGTCCCATTTTTCAAAGATGTCGATGATAGCTTGTTCTGAACCTTTTTTAGCACATAAAAGCATTCTCTCTTGAGATTCTGAAAGCATAAAGTCATAAGCACTCATCCCCTCTTCACGAGCAGGAATTTTATCGAGATGCATTATCATTCCCGAGCCTGAACGCCCAGCCATCTCAAACGAAGAGGAGGTAAGACCAGCTGCACCCATATCTTGAATACCAACCACAAAGTCAGTTTTAAAAAGTTCTAAACACGCTTCAAGTAAAAGTTTTTCTGTAAATGGATCGCCTACTTGAACAGTTGGGCGGAGAGATTTTGACTCCTCTGTAAAACTGTCACTACTCATCACAGCACCACCGAGACCATCGCGACCTGTTTTTGCACCAACATACATCACAGGGTTACCAGTACCCTCAGCTTTACCGTAAAAAATCTCATCAGATTTTGCAAGACCTAAAGTAAAAGCGTTTACAAGGATATTTCCATTGTAGCACTCATCAAAACTTGTCTCACCACCAATAGTTGGTACACCCATACAGTTACCATAACCACCAATACCCTCTGTTACACCACGAACAAGATAGCGTTGATGCGCCGAGACTTTGTCATCATTCATAATATTACCAAAACGAAGTGCATTGAGATTTGCGATGGGACGAGCACCCATAGTAAAGATATCACGCATAATTCCACCGACACCAGTAGCAGCACCTTGGTATGGTTCTATAAAACTAGGATGATTGTGAGATTCCATTTTAAATACAGCGGCATACCCATCACCAATATCAATAACACCAGCATTTTCACCAGGACCTTGGATAACCCATGGTGCTTTAGTTGGAAAGCCTTTTAAGTGTACTTTTGATGACTTATATGAGCAGTGTTCACTCCACATAGCAGAAAATACACCTAACTCAACAAGGTTTGGTTCACGACCTAAAATCTCTTTGATATGGGTGTAATCATCTTGTGAAAGTTTATGGTTAGCTAGTTGCTCTTCAATGTTTTCAAGTTGTTGGCTCAAGATAGAATCCTAAAAATTGGTTTTAAGAAAGGATTATATCTAAAAGTATATTTATTTCAACTCTTTATTAGTGAAAAGCAAACTCTTTTTTAGTCCGTATGCTCTTTTTTAAAGAGAAAATATTTTTATAAAAAATATCCTCTATCTCATACTCTTTTGTGCAACTTGGAAGTTTCACCTTAAAATCATCACCAACTTTTTTAGAGAGCATCGCCTTGGCTAAGGGGGAGTGGATCGAGATAAGTCCATTTTCAACTTCTGATTCTAAAACTCCAACTATCGTATACAATTCTTCCTCATCAGCATCTATATCTATAAGTTTAACACTTGATCCAAAACGCACTTGTGTGTGGGGAGACAAGGATGGGTCTATGATTTGAGATTTTTGTATCATAGAGTTAAGATAAAATAAACGCTTGTCTATAAAACGAAGTTTCTCTTTTGCCGCGTGATAGTCAGCATTTTCGCTTCTATCACCTTGGGCTGCTGCAACAAGTTTTTCTTGAGCTACTTTAGGTTTTTCCTCTTCAAGCAAGAACTTAAATTCTTGTATCAACAGGTCATAACCTTCGATAGATATAGGTTCTTTAGTTATTTTTAAATCCTAATATATAGTAGGTGTCTTTGTTGTCAATTTTTTCAATATTGACCTTATATTTCTCACAAAAACGCTTTATTTTAGCATGTGCTTCTTGACCTAACTCTTCAGATACTGATTCAACTTTAATCTTAAAATAATCATTTGAATTTGAAAGAGCTACATAGCCATTGTCTACTTTGAGATGCTCATGAAGATCTACAATATGTTTTTTTATCTTATCGTATCCTAAAGTATTTTTTTCTATATTTTGAAGTTGTTTTAGTAGTGCATCATTTGCTACATAACCAAGTTGAGTAAGCATTGCTTCTTTGTGCATTTTTTTCCTTTTTGTAAAATAATAACAAATTATCCACAATAATGCAATAGTGATTTCTATTGCATAATTTAGGATTAATGCAAATATTCAGAAATAATTTATCTCTATATACTATAATTGTATATATTAAAAATAAAAGAGATGATTATGACTGAAGAGATACTTAAAAAGATAAAACAACTTCCACCATTACCAGAATCTGCAATGCAGATTGAAGCGGTATATCAAGATCCAAACTCTAGCTTTAACGATATGGTAAAGATTCTTGAAAAAGATCCACTCCTAACTGCAGATATACTCAAAGCTGCAAATTCCCCTCTCTATGGCTTCTCACGCGAGATTAACGCTATAAGCCAAGCGGTTGGTCTGTTTGGTATGGGTACGGTTCGTGGCTTTGCTCTTGCTTCTATTGTTAAAAAAAGTTTCGCACTTGACCTCTCCCCTTATGGTATCACAAATGAGATGTTTTCACAACTCTCAAAAAAACAACATGCCCTCATGACTGCATGGTGTGTCAAAAAAGAGAACAGACTTATGGGGATTCTTTCACCAGCAGCTTTTCTTGTAGAGATTGGTAAAGTTATCATTGCACAACAAATCATGCTTGATGGTAAAGTTGAAGAGTTTAGAAATGCACTCTTAGAACTCCAAGATGTTGAAGCAGCAGAGATGCAAGTCATAGGGACAAATACTCCAGAAGTAAGTGCAACTATCTTTAAACTCTGGAAATTTGAAGAGGGTCTCATAGACACAATTGCACATTGTCAAGAACCAGAACTCGCACTTGAAGAGGATAAAAAACCTGCAATGATTCTCAATGTAGTTCGTATTGCAATTCCTATCAATGGAGTAGCAACAGAAACAAGTTTAGCTGCCGCTAAAGAGTTAGTCACAAAATACTCTTTAGATATGGAAAGTTTTGAGACTGCACTTGAGAGTGCTGTATAACTAAACTTTGAAATCTCTTCTTATTAGACTCACTCATGGTTTGAGTGAGCTCGATGTAACTCCTCAAGAGTCTTCTACGGTCAATGATTTTTTAACCAAAAAATTTATTACGAAAAAAGGAAGCCTTTATAAATTTAACTCTAAATATCGTGCTGGAACACTTGGACTTATCCAAAAAGGGACAGCCTATCTCAATCTCATAGGTGAACTCTCTCGTGACCTCTTCATAGGAGAGGGTGACCTTATGGAAGCGAAAGAGGGTGATCTGGTTATTGGACAAAGGTTACTTGGTAAGCGTGGAGTCCCCTCTGCAAAAATAGTAGAGATAGTTGGACGAGCTGAGAGTTATAGTGTGGCTTATATCATAGAAAAAGAGGCAAAGAAAACTCTTGTTGACTTAAAAACAGATTTTCCATCTGGAGTAGAGATCACTCAAGATGCACTTGATGCTTATGAACTTGGGGATCTATTTAAGATTGACAATCAAGATGGTACTATTATGGAGCATCTAGGCAACATAAAAGATCCTAAAGTGGATGAGCTCATCGTACTTGCACAGTTCAACAAACATGATGCATTTGAACAAGAGGTATTAGATATTGCTACTTCATTTCAAGAGGTAGATGCTACAAAATATCCTAAAAGAAAAGATTTAAGAAACCTTAGTTTTTGTACCATTGACCCTGTAACTGCAAAAGATTATGATGATGCCATCTATTATGATGACAAGAACACCACTCTTTATGTCGCTATTGCCGATGTTAGTGAGTATGTAAAACCTTTTGGAGCTATAGACAATGAAGCGATCTATAGAAGTTTTTCTATCTATCTACCACACCGCTCCATCCCTATGCTTCCGAGACAACTGAGTGAAACACTCTGCTCACTTCAACCCCATGTAGATAGACTTGCCTATGTTTTTGAGATGAAACTTAATCTTGACTCATTAGAGGTAGTCGAGTCAAAGGTTTATGAAGCTATGATCCATTCAGATAGAAGATTTAACTATGAAGAGATTGATGCCTATTTTGAAGGGAAACTCAAAGCAAAAAACACTCAAGAGGGTGAGATATTTGCATGGATAAAAAAACTTCGTATCATTACAGATAAACTCAAAACAAAAAGACTCAAAGTTGGTTATGACTTTCGCTCAAAAGAGTTAGAGATGCATATAGATAAAGACTCTAACATAAGTTCAACCACATATGCAGAAGAAACCCCTTCTCATGCACTCATAGAAGACTGTATGCTTTTAGCAAATAAACAAGCTGCTGCACAGTATACTCGAGGCATCTTTCGTATCCATGAACCACCCTCACAAAATAAGCTTCAGATACTCTACCAAGAACTAGCAGGCATCGGTATGTTTGTAGAGATTAAAAAGACTACCAAAGAAACCATCTCAGCAATACAAGCACAAGCAAAAGAGATGCATCTTGAAGCTGAAGTAGATACCCTCATCATCCGTTCACAGATGCAAGCACGCTATGCACCACTCAACTCTGGACATTTTGGTTTAGGTTTTGAAGCTTACACCCACTTTACTTCACCAATACGAAGATATAGTGACCTCATAGTCCACAGACTACTCAAAGCGATCAATGCAGGTGACACAGAGGAAGGCTCTTATGTACTTCGTAATATCGAATCCCTCAGTATCGCCATTAGTGAAAAAGAGAGAGAAGCTAGCACCATTGAGATAGAATTTCAAGCTAGAAAATTTACCCGTTGGGCAAATGAGCATATAGGTGAACAATTTATGGCAAGAGTAAGCGGTACAGATCCTGACCTCAAAGCCGACTTAAATGATGAGATAAAAGGTGCGAGACTTATACTCTCTTCAACCGATAGTGTAGTTTTATTTAGCGATGTTTTAGTAAACATAGACAAGGTAGATATTCCAAAAGCTAAAATTTATGCGAGTGTAGTGGATAACAATGTATCAATCTGAGTTTGACAAGCATCTTCAAAATGGAAATATCTCAAATAGTTTTGTACTCTATGGAGAGAGTTTATTTCTCATAGATAGATACATTAAACTTCTCTCAAACATAGAAGATGCTTCCATCCTTAACTACAACCAAGATGAGTATGACTTTAACTCTGCCAAAGCACACCTAAGCCAAGCTTCACTCTTTGGGGGACGCAATGTACTCATCATCAAGTCTCATAAAAAAGTACCGAAAAAAGAGCTTGATGCTCTTGTGATGTATTGTGAGAAAAATCAGGACAATCTTTTTATCTATGCTTATACAGATGATGATTATAGAGCCTATAATGATAAAAAATTCTTTGCAAAACAAAGTACCATGGTAGTGAGATTTTTTCATCCTAAGATCGGAGAATCTATCAATATCATAGCCCAAGTAGCAAAAGAAAAAAATGTCAACATAGACAACTACTCTATCACCCATCTTTTAAACATCCACAATGGTGATATCGCCCTCTCTGCAAATGAGATAGAGAAGTTTATGGTCTTTGATAGAGCCATCACTACAAAAGATATAGACTCTCTTGTCTTTGGACTTGCAGAGATAAATATAGATGATTTCATCATCAACCTTATCAATAAAAAAGATTTTAAAGAGGATATTCAGAGCATCTTAGAACATGGGGAGGATGAGATAAGAGTTATCACTGCCCTTACTTCATTTATTACGCAACTCTATCTTTTTAACATCTACATCAGAGTTAATGGCACACCAAATGCAAGGGAGATACTTGGATATAATGCACCACAGTTTGTTGTGAAAGAGAAAGCCGAACTCTCATACAGAATCAAACCAAATATATACTACAAACTACACCAACTTCTCTTAGATACTGAGCTACAGATGAAAAGCTCAGGGGTAGATAAAGGTGCTATACTACTCTCTTGCCTTATAAGGTTTCAACAACTTCTTTAGTATTTTTAATCTCAAGTTCTAAAAAACCGCTCACATAATGTGCGAAAAAAGTAATAAATTCAACATCCTCTCTTGTGAAATCACTCTCTTTATTGAGAAGTTGAAAAACACCTATCACCTCTCTTTTAGAATTTATCACAGGGGATGTTAGGATATTTTTAGTGTAGTATCCTGTCTTTGCATCTATTTCAGAGAGAAAATTAATATTGCTATAGGCATCATTTTCGATGATAGGTTGTTTTGTTCTAACTGTTTGACCAACTATTCCCATATCAAAAGGGATAACTATCTTCTCAACGCCATCAGCAAGTGTAGTCCAAAGCTCATTTTTATCTGGAGAGTAGATAAATACAGAGCATCTATCTGCACCAATAATCTCTTTAGCTTTTTGAGAGATAAACGGTAAACCCTCATCTAAAGAGGGAATTTTGACTAATGCTCTACTAAATTTTGATAACAGTGCATACTTCTCTTGCTCTTTCATAGAAACTACTAGTTTTTGTCTTGATCTACTATTTTAGATTTTCCAATCCATGGCATCATCTCACGAAGCTTATTTCCAGTCACAGTAATTAGCTTAGTTTTGTCATTGTTACGCTCAGCATTCATACGAGGATAACCTGCTTGACCTTCTAAGATAAAGTCTTTTGCAAAACGACCATCTTGAATCTCTTTAAGGATCTCTTTCATTGCAGCTTTTGACTCATCATTGATAACGCGTTTACCAGAAACATAATCACCATACTCAGCAGTGTTTGAGATAGAGTATCTCATATCAGCAATACCACCCTCGAACATCAAATCTACAATAAGTTTAAGTTCATGAAGACACTCAAAATATGCCATTTCAGGAGCATAACCAGCTTCTGTCAGTGTCTCGAATCCAGCTTGAACTAAAGAAGATACACCACCACAAAGAACGGCTTGCTCTCCGAAAAGGTCAGTTTCTGTTTCATCTTTGAAAGTTGTCTCGATGATAGCAGTACGACCACCACCAATTGCAGAAGCATAAGAAAGAGCTAACTCTTTTGTTTGACCACTAGGGTTGTTTCCAACAGCAATAAGGTCAGGGATACCACCACCACGAACAAATTCAGAACGAACAGTATGTCCTGGAGCTTTTGGTGCAATCATTGTAACATTAATGTCTGCAGCAGGAATAATACCAGCATAGTGGATATTAAAACCGTGACCAAATGCAATAGTATCACCAGCATTTAAGTTTGGCTCAATTTCTGATTTGTAAATTCTTGCTTGATCTTCATCTGGAAGAAGAATCATGATTACATTAGCCTTTGCAGTTGCTTCAGCGATAGTAAGTACTTCAAAGTTCTTCGCTTGAGCTTTTGCCCATGAAGAACCATTCTTACGAAGACCAACAATAACATTAACACCGCTATCTCTTAAGTTTTCTGCGTGTGCGTGCCCTTGAGAACCAAAACCAATCATTGCAACTTTTTTGCTTTTGATTAGGTCTAAATTAGTATCTTTATCATAGTAAACATTTAATGCCATTTTTATTTCCTTAATTTATTTCATTTATCAATGAATTTATTAGTTTAGGCTTATATAACCTAAAAAATTTCCGCGATTATACTATATTAAAGCAAAAACTTTTATAATGTCATATAAAAACAGGAAAAATAATGAAAAAATATAATTTATTTAACGAAATCACCATAGCCAATAAATCACAAGTAATTCAAGCTATCAATAAAGATGAAGTTTTTGGGATCAATATCAAAGGGGAAGTAGTTTTTGCTCCCTTTGATATTAAAGAGATTTTTATCTTTAAAGACAAGATCACAAATAAATCAAAATCTGTCCAAGATATATTTGGTAAAAACTATCAAGTTGTTGAAGATGGAGAGAGACTACTCATCAAAGCTTTTTCAAACTGGCAAGCTCTCATTGCGATCAATACTCCAAATGCTTCTTATGATGACACTACCGCAGATGGAGTTGGAGAGTTTGAAGATGATGATTTAGAGGGCATAGGCTGGAATGCAACTGAGTTTAACATATCTTATAGAACTTTAGTGGAGGTGCTTGAGGAAAAATGCGAGGGGGTGATACTTTGTATAGAACAAGAGGAGCCTTACCAATTTAGTGGTCTTGGTTTTTTAGCGGACGATAAAGAAGCGTATGATGTTTTGCTTGAGTATTGCCAAAAGCATATCAAAAAACTTATGAGTCAAGATAAAGATTTTGCTAAAGAAAATTTAGACGATGCAGAATTAGAAGCACTGGAATTTTTTAAAATTGACTAAGATATCCATCGAACATAAATTTCGTGGCAACATAGAGCTTCCAGAGAACAGGTATGCTAAAGATGTTTTTTTTAGAGTGAAACAAGCTTATGCAAACCATGCAAAGATGAGTATAAACCTTGTCTTCTCTCCAAATAAACTACAAAGCTTAAAAACATATACTAAAGGTGCAGCGGCAGATGAACTAGAAAACTTAAAACTCTATATGAAACTAGGTGAGATACTTGGCTTTTCAACTGAGGATGCCCAAAAACTCAAAGACTCGATACTTTTTGTCAACGATACTGCTCATTCAAACTTCAACATCACAAAAAGGGTTACACTCTCCAATAAAGCTAAAAAAACAAAAGCAAGTGCATCTTATATGTTTTGGGATATAGAAAATTTCTCAAGCATATCTTCTATTTTCAGTGACCTTATTGAGCCTTACAAGATACCAGATGAACATATCTACTTAGCAGCCAACCCTGATTCTCTCTACCTTTTTAAGGCGGAATGGGAAGCCAACCTTTATGACTATGCTAAAACACTTCACTCTTTTAATTTTACGAAATGTGACCATGGAAAAAATGTCGCTGATGATGTTTTGCTAGAAAAATACAAAGAGATGCAACTAAAAAATGCCAATGTTTTTATGATGACTTTTGATAGAGAACTCAAAGAGAGATTTATAGAGGCATCTCACCCAAGTAATAACCTCTACATTATGGGAAAGTAAACTATCTTTTGCTTTTGAGGTATCTTTGTAAAATTATCATCGCTGAGATGGAGTCGATGCGTCCATCTCGAACATACTTCATCTCACCCTTCATCATCGACTCTGCTTCGAGAGAACTACCTGCTTCATCTTGGTAGATCACTTCACCTTCAAACGCAACAAGGTTCATAAAATGTGCTATGCGACGACGCATCTCATCTTCACTACTTCCACCAAGAGGTATCCCTACAACAACGCAATCTACCTCCCACTCAAGGATGGTTTTTTTCACTTCTAAAGAGGCTTGATTGCGGTTTTTTCTCATCACTGCTGGGAGTGGTGTTACTATATCTTTGTGAGCAGAATATGCTAAGCCTATTCTTTTTAAACCCAAATCTATCGCTATATATTTCATCATTTACCCAGACAAAAAGAGCCAAACATCTTATCTAGCATCTCATCATTTTCAAATGGTCTAGTGATACTTGCCATCTCTTTTAAAGCAACATTGAGATGAAAAGAAAATATCTCTAACTCTTGCGACTTTAAAGGGAGATAAGATTCTTGTATATTTTGAAGTGTTGCTTCTACTGCTGAGATTTGTCTTTGTGAGATGAGCATGATCTCATCAGAGGAGTTAGTTATATCCATATAGTTTTGAAGGATCTCTATGAGTGGAGTTACATCAACTTTTGAGTTAAGCTTCAGATCAAATAATAATTGCTCATCATCAAATTTTTTCTCTAGGTCTATTTTATTGTTCACATAGATAACTTTTTTTTCATCTTTATGCGACTTTATCAAAGAGAATATCTGTGCATCTTCTTCATCTTTTATCCGTGAATTATCAAAAAGAGCTACTACTATGTCACACTCTTTTATAGCTTCTAGGCTTCGCTCTATCCCTATGCGTTCTATCTCATCATCAGCTACGCGTATCCCTGCCGTATCTACCATACGGATAAGATGTGTCCCTATTTTTACAGACTCTTCTATGGTATCTCTAGTAGTTCCCGCTATCTCACTTACAATCGCTCTATCATAACTTAAAAGTGCGTTAAGAAGTGAGCTTTTACCTACATTTGGCTTCCCCACTATGGCTACACGAAAACCTTGCATTAAGCCTGCCCTACTTTTACTTACCTGAAGTGTTTTTTCTAAATCTTTTGAAAGTTTTTGAAGTTTTTGCATAATTTGCTTGACTAAGTCTTCAGGTAAATCCTCCTCAGCATAGTCAATACTCACTTCCGAATATGCAAGGATATGGATAATCTCATCTCTAACCTCTTCTATAAACTCTTTAAGAGAACCCTTCATCTGCTTAGCAAGAATCTTTGCTGCATCTTCACTTTTTGCTTCTATAAGCCCAGCAATAGCTTCTGCCTCACTGAGGTCAATCCTACCATTAAAAAAAGCACGCTTAGAAAATTCTCCAGATTCTGCAAGTCTAGCTCCCGCTTCTACAGATGCCTTCAAGATACTCTGTGCTACGATAAAACCACCATGACACTGAATCTCCACAACATCTTCAGCTGTAAAAGAGTGTGGTGCTTGAAAGTAAATCACTAAAGATTCATCTATGAGTTCATCTTGTGTGTTGTATATGTTAGTAAGGGAGGCATATCTTGGACTGAAACTATTTTTATGTGTAAGCTTAGAGACTATCTCTAAAGCCTTATCCCCACTTATGCGGATAATAGCGATAGAGCCTATACCATTTGCCGTAGCAATGGCAGTTATGGTATCATTAGTTAGTGTGGTAGTCATTTATAATGATGTATTTGAGACCATCACGAGTTGTTCTGATAGCTACATATTTATCTGGGTATGATGCTCTTAACTCTTTGAGTGCTATTTGAACAAGTACACCATCAAGGATTTTTGTTTGTGCTCGACCATCTCTTTGTATCCCAGCACGGACACCCTCTAAGTAACGAGAAACTGACTCCTCTTGATTTTTCAAAAATTCTGCTATCTCTAAGCGTAGTTGCACTTGGTATTTTGTATTAACCCAGTTAAATATCATATAAGAAAGAGCTTTATATCTATAACCCTCTTTCCCTATGAGTAGTGCAGCATCTGCACCCTTAAATTCAACAAGTAAGGTAGTGGAATCATAGGCAGAAACTTCAACTCTATCTATGCTAAAACAAGTAAAATTAAATAGGTTATTTAATCCTTTGTCTACTTCAGCGACAATAGAGTTTATATCTAAAGCATCATCTTGTGACCTCTCTTGTTTTTCTAAAGTTACATCTTCATAATCTTCCGAATCAATATCTCCATAGTCCTCATCATCTTGCATACTCACAAAAGATTCTGGCATGATAGTATCATTAAAAACTTTTTGTTTTTTAGGAGCTTTTATAGTTTTTTTCTTCGTAACTTTTTTCTTAACTTTTAGATTTTCTTCAGGTTTTGTCTCCTGAGGTTTTTCCTGTTGAGCTCTCTTTTTTTGTATTTGTTTGCTAGAGTTCTCTTTTTTAGGCTCTAGTTCTTGAGTTTGTGACTCTTTTATGTTTTCGCTTTTCACAGCAACGATGATAGCTGGTTTAGAAAAAAGACCGAACAAACCTTTGCTGGGTGCTTGGATAACTTCTATCTTAAGATCCATTACCGAACATTTTAAAGAGGTTGATGCTTTAGTATACGCCTCTTCTAAAGTGATCGCCTCTACTTTAATCATCGCTCTTTTTCCCATTTTTATGTAAAGCTATCTCTAAATCTTTTGCATTTTTGAACTGTGCATTTACAACAAATTGTTGTGCGATTGAGAAAAGGTTGTTTGTGAACCAATAAAGAACCAAACCAGATGGAAAAGTTACAAAGAAAAATGTAAAGATAAGTGGTAAAAACTTAAATACTTTCTCTTGCATTGGATCTGTAAAATTGTTTGGTGTAAGTTTTTGTTGATAATACATTGAAGCACCCATCAAGATAGGAAGTACATAAGTACCATCCATTCGAGAGAGATCATGTACCCAAAACATCCATGGAGCACCTTGGAGTTCAACTGCGTTTAAAAGAACACGATACATCGCAAAAAACACAGGAATTTGAAGAAGCATAGGGAGACATCCACCTAGAGGATTGACACCTTTTTTCTGGTAAAATGCCATAACAGCTTGACCTGATTTTGCTTTATCATCCTTGTACTTTGCTTGGATCTCTTTAACCTCTGGACCTATATCTTTCATCTTTGCCATTGAAAGCATACCTTTTGAGGTCAATGGATACAAGATAGCTCTTATCAACAAGGTCATAGCCACTATAGCCCAACCCCAGTTTCCAAAAAGTCCATGTAACCATAGAAGTAATTGGAAAAGTGGTTTAGAAGCAAAAGTAAACCAACCATACTCTATAGTATTGGTAAGAATTGGATTAATATTTTTAAGAACTTTATAATCTTTTGGCCCAATATATCCACTAAATTTCATATTAGGTAAAGCTTCAAAATATATAACTGGGTTATCTTCCCTATCTCGTTCAATGATAACATTTGTTTCAGGGGTAAAACCATATATAATGCTCGCATTATATTGGTCAAAAGCTGCAGCAAGAGCAAGATTACTAAAAGTTTCTCTACCCTCAACATCCCCATCTTCAACAATAGTAAGCAAGTCTTCATTTGAATAAACTAAAGCTCCAACGGCGGCCATCATCTGTTCTGTTTCATTCACATGAGGTCTTTGACCTACATAGATAAAGTATCGCTTATCTTGAGAAAGGCTCACATCAACATCATAATGTCCATCTTCATAAAAAGTGATCTCTTTTGTGACATTCAATCCCGATAATTTTTGAGTAAGCGTTACCTTTTGTGGAGCACCATCTACATTGATTTTATCTACGCTTGCTGTATACGCAACAGAGGTTGCTTCTGCATTTAATTTATTGTCTAAAAAGCGAAGAAATAATGGTTTTGTTCCATTTTGAGATATCAATTGTGCATGATTTTCTTCTTTGCTTCTAAATCGTTCATCTAAAAGTTCCATTGACGATATACGCCCTAGTGTATCCATCTTCAGGATGAACTTATCACTTGTAACTGTTAAAATATTGCTTGAGTCTGCAGAGATAGCTGAATCCTCAACAGATATAGCATGTCCAGTTGCCGCTTCAACCTTTTGCTTTGTTGTTTGCGGTGTCGTTTGAGTATGAGTATTGAGATCCTCTTTAGCCGCGACTGTTTGTTTTGTTTGTTCTGGTGAAACCGCTGTTTCTTCTGGTGGGAAGATAGCAGTATAAGCTACGAAAAAAATTATTGACAATGCTACTGCGAACATTAATCTTTGGTTTGGTGACATTTTGTCTAACACGATTACCCTTTATATGAAAAGTTTTTTATAATAAAATATTTGTTCTTTTTGTTGGGAACAAGCCAATATTTAATAGAATCAACATCTAGTTTTTTTGGACGATTACATAGTTTATCTAAAAGTGGATAGTCTATTCCACCAGCAAATAATTGATTGCAAGTTAGTATTCTAGTAGAAGTGTTATAAAAAGCACTTAAAAGTGAGTTGTTTTGGAAATTTATTTTTGCATATTCGCTACAAGTTGGGTAATATCTACAACTTCCAAAACCTAAAAGTGTAATATAACGCTGATAAAACGCAAGAATCATAAGCAAAAACTTTCTAAACATCAGTTTTTTCCATAGATTTCAAACGAGATAAAACTTTTACAAAATCTTTTTCTAACTGCTGCGATGAGACTTGAACTGTGCCAAGTTTTGCTACAAATACAAAAGAATGATGTTTAAGTTGTGGGGAATATTTTACAAATAAAGCACGAAGTCTTCGTTTTGCTCTATTTCTGATAACGGCGTTACCAATCTTTTTTGTTGCTGTGAAACCAACTTTTGCTTTGTCAGTTTTATCTAATGAAAAAAGCACAACCGAGTTGGCATGTGCGTTTTTGCCTTTGCTATATATATACTGAAACTCCCGATGTTGCTTCAGTAGGTAGAAACCGCCTAAACTGACAATCTTTTACGACCTTTTGCTCTACGACGGTTTAAAATGTTACGACCATTTTTAGTGGACATACGATGGCGAAAACCGTGAGTTCTTTTTCTCGGTGTATTATGGGGTTGGTATGTTCTTTTCATGCCATTCCTTACTTTAAATTTAAGTTCGCAATTCTACAAAAATTTTACTTAACTCTTAATTAAACTTAGGTTTTAACAAATCATCAGCATTTTTTAACTATACTTTCAAAATATATTGACTTGAAGGATTCACATGCGTGGATATAAGATTTTTGCTGGAACTGCGAGTATTGATTTTGCAAATGAGATTTGTAGAATTTTAGATGTGCCATTGGCTAAAGCTGAAACTAAAAGATTTAGTGATGGGGAGATTTCGGTACAGATTGCTGAGAGTGTTCGTGGTCGCGATGTATTTATAGTGCAGTCAACGGGAGCCCCTTCCAACGATAACCTTATGGAACTGCTCATCATGACAGATGCTCTTAGGCGTTCATCTGCTTCAAGCATAACAGCTGTTGTCCCTTACTATGGTTATGCCAGACAAGACAGAAAAGCTGCACCTCGTGTACCCATCACTGCAAAACTTGTAGCAAATCTTTACGAGACTGCTGGGATAGACAGAGTGGTAACCATCGACCTTCATGCTGGTCAAATTCAAGGATTTTTTGATATTCCAGTTGACAACCTTTATGGTTCTATCACTTTTGAACAGTATATCAAAAGTAAAAACCTTAAAAACCCTATCATAGCAAGTCCAGACATTGGGGGAGTGGCTCGTGCGAGATACTTTGCAAAACGGATGGGGCTTGAGATGGTCATAGTAGATAAACGCCGTGAAAAAGCGAATGAGTCAGAAGTTATGGGCATTATCGGTGATGTAGAGGGTTATGATGTTATCATGATAGATGACATGGTAGATACTGCTGGGACCATGGTAAAAGCAGCAACTGCACTCAAGAACAAAGGTGCAACTTCAGTCATGGCATGTGCAACTCACGGAGTTCTCAGCGGAAAAGCTTATGAAAACTTAGAAAACGGTGAACTCGATGAGCTCATCATCACAAACACTCTCGTTTCAAAACCACACAAAAATATCAAAGTTCTCTCAGTAGCACCACTTTTTGGTGAAGTTATCCGTCGTGTATATCACAACGAGAGTGTCAATTCACTTTTTGCCTAAAACTAGCATTTGCTAGTTTTGATGCTACACTACTCGGCTTTTGTAAAAAAGTAAAAGTAAGTGCCTCTCCATAAATATATTGCGAGAAAATCGCTTCATAATGATAACAACTTTTAAATCCTTATAAAATGATATAATAAACTTAAGAAATTAAGACTCAAAGATATGCGATTGGAGTCCATTTCAAAAAAAGGATCTATGTGAAAACTATTATCTACGAAGACACTCATTTCTCTGTACAAAAGGAACAAAGTGAGATTCCTTGGCTAAAAATCTTTACAAAAGAACCTTTTAAAGAGTTGGGAGATATGCCCAAAGAACTACGCCAAAAACTTTGGCAAATCTACGACATCATAGAGTTTCACATGAAATTTTACTACAAACCTAAAAAAATCAATATGGCTTCTTTTGCAAATATGCTTCCTCGTGTTCATATTCATGTTATGGCAAGATTTGAGGAAGATTCTTACTTTCCTAACCCTATGTGGGGAGAAAAGCTAAGAGATGCTAAGCTTGCACTTCCTAGCGAGGAACTTTTTTTTAAAGAACTAAATTTAGCTCTTATGAAAGAGACAAACTCTTTTTTTCCAAAAAGGCGAAAAAAGGAGCGTCGTAAATAATTAAAGTTTTATTTAGGAGAAAAAGGGATAAGAGCTGAACCCCAAGTAAGTCCACCACCAAAGGCATCAAGAAGCATGAGCTCACCTTTTTGTAAGCGACCACTTTCATAAATATCATTGATCGCCATAGGGATGGAAGCCCCAGAAGTGTTTCCATATTTTGCTACAGTGAGGACAACCTGCTCCTCTTTCATTTTAAGAGCATCTCCTACCGCTTTGATGATGCGATAGTTAGCTTGATGTGGGATGAAGTGTTTGATGGCATCACTTTGAATACCATTTTCTTCTAAGATTTCTACTACATCCTTAGTAAGGGTACGCACAGCTACTTTAAAAGTCTCATTTCCCTTCATCTGCATAAAACAAGAGCTAGATTCTTGCTCAAGAGCATCATGGGCTGAACCACTTCCACCATTTGGTGTCATAAGAAGATCAGCATACTCACCATCAGCACCAGTATGAACATCGATGATAGCTTCTGCTTTGTTATCTGTAGCAGAGATTACAGCAGAACCAGCACCATCTCCAAATAAGATGCAAGTTCCACGATCGCTGTAGTCCGTGATTGCGGAGAGCTTTTCTGCACCTATAATGAGTACATTTTTCTTCATACCAGACTCAATAAAAGCTTTGGCAATAGAGAGGGCATAGATAAAACCTGTACAAGCAGCAGAGATATCAAAGGCAGTTACATTTTTCAAACCTAATTTTGCAGAGATAACAGTTGCCGTTGAAGGCATACAAAAATAATCAGGGCTAATGGTAGCACACACAACCATATCAATCTCTTCTTTTGCTAAACCACTTCTAAGCAAAGCTAACTCAGCAGCTTTGACACCCATGTCAGAAGTAAATTCTTCTTTAGCTGCAATGTGACGCTCCTTTATGCCTGTCCTTTTTGTAATCCAATCATCAGAAGTGTCAACCATAGTTGCCAAATCTTCATTTGTAAGAATTTTTTTTGGAACATAAGCACCAATAGAGCGAAATGTAGCATAAGCCATTTAAGAGCCTTCTTTTTGAATTTGTTTTTCTTTAAGTATAGCTAATCGTTCTACGATATGCTCATTAACACCTGTTTCAGTATAGGAGATAGCCTGAAAGATGGCATTTTTAATAGCTTTTGGACCACTTTTACCATGAGACACAATAGCACAACCTTTAATCCCGATCAACGGAGCCCCACCAACCTCTTCATAATCCATCTGTTTTTTGAGAAGTTTAAAAACTTTTCGCATAAGAAGAGCACCTGTAATAGAGATGGGAGATTTACGAATATACTCTTTGATGAGTCCACTTACAGTTGAGGCAACACCTTCACTAGCTTTGAGGACTAAATTGCCTATAAAACCATCACAGGCAATAACATCTGTAGATGCATTGAAAATATCTCCACCCTCTACATTGCCTCTAAAACCTTTGTATCCTTGAAGGAGAGTAAACGCCTCTTTAGTGACTTCATTGCCTTTGGATTTCTCTTCACCATTTGCAAGTAAGCCAATGCTTGGTGTTGCAATACCAAACATATCTTCAGCATAGCATCCACCCATGACAGCAAATTGAACCAAATGTTCCGCTTTTGAATCTACATTCGCACCAGCATCCATTAGGATAGAACGGTTTGAAGTTTTTGTCGGCATAAGGGCAGCTAGTGCTGGTCGCAAGACACCTTTGAGCCGACCAAGTCTTAGGGTTGCTAGTGTCATAGTAGCTCCACTATGTCCAGCTGAGACTACACCATCGGCTTCACCATTTCTCACTAACTCCATTGCTGTGTAAATCGTACTCTCTTTTCTCTTGATGGCATCTGTTGCAGCATCACCCATAGAGATGACATCATCACAATCTACTATAGAAATTTTACCTCTATAACGCCTTGGTAACAGAGGTAAAATTTCGCTTTGTTTTCCCACTAAAATAGGGATAAATCTCTTCTTTTTTAGGGCAGCGATAGTTCCTTTAACAATTGGTGCAGGACCAAAGTCCCCACCCATTGCATCAATAGCAATTTTTACCATTTTTTACTTGTACTCACCAGTAGTTGGGTTAATGTGGTGTGGAAGCTTATAAGTTCCATCTTTGTCTTTAACTGGCTTAGCTAAAGTGATTTTATAGTGTGTTCTTCTTTTTGCAGAACGAGAGTGTGAGACTCTTCTTTTAGGTACAGCCATATTAGGCTCCTTGATTTAATTTATTTTGATAAAATAAAATGAAGGAAATCTTCATTTTATTGGTCCGTAAAAGGAACAAAATCCCTCCTACAACGCTAAGACCACTAAGGTCACTAAAGTGTAATTAACTTGCACACTCTGGGCAATTGTTGTAGTCACTTTTGACAAGTTCAATCTCTGCATTTAACAATTCGTCCATATCTATCATCGAGTCAAAACACTCGACTACATCGACCAAAGTATCTGATGCACTCTCATACATACCATCAGATATAAAAAAATTTATATCCTCATCGACACTTTTTTCAAATTCATTTGCACAAACAGAACAATCAGTTTGTAGTGAACCACTTAATTTCGCTTGTAACAAAATTAATTTGTTCGTATCATACTGTAAATTACCTTTAAAAACCATTTTTTCAGATTTTACTTCAAAATCTAATGGTGTTTTGGTAATCTTTTGTAGAGATATTTTCATCGGTTAAACTATGAAATTTCTCTTTCTGAGAAGAAAAATGCGATCTCTACAGCTGCATTTTCTACAGAATCACTTCCGTGAACTGCATTTGCATCTATATTTTCTGCAAAGTCTGCACGGATTGTTCCAGCTTCAGCTTCTTTAGGGTTAGTAGCCCCCATGAGGTCACGGTTTTTAGCCATTGCATTTTCACCTTCAAGAACAGTAACGACCACTGCTCCTGAGATCATAAAGTCAACAAGATCACCAAAAAATGGTCTCTCAGCATGAACTGCATAAAATGCTTCTGCATCTGCGCGTGAAAGCTGCATCTTTTTAGTTGCTGCAATTTTAAGTCCATTGCTTTCAAAACGATCTAATATTTTTCCGATAACACCTTTAGCTACTGCGTCTGGTTTAATGATTGATAGTGTTCTTTCCATTAAAACTCCTGATTTATTTTAAAATTAGAGCGCAATTATATCGAAATTTTTATGTTTTTTTGATTAACTTTGAAGATTCTCGCTCAGAAAGAGCGAGAAAAGGGCTAAAGAGGTTTCTACTAACTATTCTACAACTGGTTCGTGATTTGAGCGTTGTTCCTCAGTAATATTTTCACGATGCTCTGGACTATCACCAATAGCATCCCAAGTGATGCACCCTTCAGTAGGACATGCAGTAGCACATGCAGGTTCATCATGATGACCTACACACTCAACACATTTGTCACCATACACATAGTAAGTCTCTTCATCTTGTGGATTATCGTCTTCATCAACAATAGCTTCAACAGGACATTCGTCAATACATGCACCACAGTTGATACATGTGTCATTAATAATTACTGCCATTATATTTCTCCGTTATTAAATAATTTCAAAAGCAAGTTTATCACAAGAATTTTAAATGTAGCTAAAAATGATGATTTATTTTCATAATATAGCCCCAAATTCATTCTCATTCCCATTTTGTAAAAGGGGATGTCTATCACAGCAAAATTTCAGTGCCTCTTTAGTGTAAAAAGGATAAAATGCGGCAAAAATAAAAAGGAATTATTGTTATGAGTATAAAAGCAAAGTTTACATGGTCATTTCTTATGATCATATTGTCAGTTGTTAGTTTATCCATTTTTGTTTACGGTGGCATAGAAAAAGCGTCTGATGGTTTCACTAGCTACAGAGAGATGGCTAAAGATGGTGTTTTAGCAAGTCGTGTTCAGGCAAATATGCTTATGGTTAGAATGAATGTAAAAGATTATATAAAAACCAATTCAAAAAAAGATTTTAATGAGTTTGAAGATTATTACAATAAAACTACTATCTTTGTCAATAAAGCACTCAAAGAGATACAAAAGCCATCGCGTGCACCAAAAGTAAGAGAAACGAAACAACAACTTATTGCTTATAAAGGGTATTTTCATCAAGTAGTAGAGTATTATAAAAAAAGAAATCACATAGTAAATGAAAACTTATATGTAAATGGAAAAAAGATAGAACAGCTTCTAACATCTGTTATGAATAGTGCAAATCGAGATGGCGATACTCATTCTGCCTTGGATACAGCAAAGTCTATCAGAATACTCCTCTTATCAAGACTGTATACAACTAAATATCTACTTGATAATTCTAAAAAAGATTTACAAAGAGCAAACCAAGAGTTTCAAAACTTAAGTACATCGTTGGTAAAAACAAGAAAGGGATTGCAAAACAAAAGAAGAAGAGCACAACTCTTGCAAGCTACACAATTGGTAAAAGTATATAAAGAGGGCGTGGCTCAAATAGGAGCTATAATAAAAGCAAGAAACAATGTCAT
>Ga0256829_1000837_pt1 | contig 27775 bp, 31 predicted proteins | sample 131447metaG_FD_185979 | JGI IMG/M metagenome (GOLD analysis project Ga0256829, IMG submission 185979) | Hydrothermal vent microbial communities from Lau Basin, Pacific Ocean - 131-447 | ecosystem: Environmental > Aquatic > Marine > Hydrothermal vents | place: Pacific Ocean: Lau Basin | collected... | reverse complement strand
ATCCTCGACAATGGCAATGATGCCTGGGATCCCGTCAAACACGTGGTCAGTGTTGCGCCGGGAACCACGGTCTTCATGGAAACCGAAGTAGATGCCCCTGGCGAGTGGGCCTTCCACTGCCACCTGTCTTACCACGCGGATAGCGGCATGTTCCGCAAAGTCATCGTCGAAGGCGGGCCCGACGATCAGCGCGCCACGCTCACCACAAAAAGGGAGGGCTAACCCATGACGAAAGCTTTCCTAATTGCAATGCTGATGTGTGCCGCCTTGTTCCTAGCCCTGTTCCTTGGGGCGGCGGTGGCCAAGGCGGAGCCGCTTGTCTGGGGTATTCAGGCGGAGCAGGCCGAGTATCGGGTGTCTGATGATGAGAAGATCGCGGCTTGGGATTTTGATGCTCAGATCGGCAACGATGAGCTCAAATTCGTCCTTCGAAGCGAAGCCGAGTTCGACACAGACAAGGACACGTTCGAAACACTGGAAAATCAGGCGCGCCTGCAGATGCCTGTTTCCGATTTCTTCGATGCTGTAGCCGGCATCCGTGTCGATACACCAGATGGTCCTGACCGCGTCTATGGCGTGCTCGGGTTACACGGCCTGACCAAACAATGGTTCGAGATTGATGCCGATTTTTTCATCTCGGACAATCCCACCTTCCGCTTTGAAGCTGAGTATGAAGGGCTGATCACCAACCGCATCATCTTCACACCAAGCATCGAAATTGATGTTCCGTTTACAGATGATGATGAACTGGAAGTCGGTGCCTGGGGACCAAAGCTCGAAGTCGGCGGCAGGCTCAGCTACGATCTGATCGACCGGGTGATCTCTCCCTATGTCGGCGTCCATTATGAGCGTGTCTTCGGGGAGACTGCGGACATCGCCAGGGCCAATGCCGAAGATACAGGCGCTGTCTTCTTCGTCGTTGGGGCACGCGTCATGTACTGACACGTTTGCCAAGTTGCGGGGTCATAGCTGTCGGCACCACGCCCGGTAGCCATGGCCCCGTGTACGCCGCTTTCATTCACTCAAGAAGGCCGCTTGGATCATGATCCGATATCACCTATTGGCAGATGTGTCAGATGGCCGCGACAACAATCTCAACTTGATGCGCATGCTCGCAGCTGCTGCCGTCGCTTTATCCCATAGCTACCTGCTCGTGACCGGAGACGGTGATGCACGGCCTTTGGTTGGTGCAACCGGGTTTTCGCTTGGCTATCACGCCGTGAACGTCTTCTTCGTTATCAGCGGCTTTCTGGTAGCACGGAGTTGGCAGCGCTCTGAAAATCTCACCCAATTTTGGGTGGCGCGCGCATTGCGGATTTTCCCCGCGCTAGCTGTTTGCGTCGCGCTGACGGCGCTCGTTGCTGCACCGCTTCTCATCTCTATACCGCTTGGCGCTTATTTCACGTCCTGGCAGACATTTTTATATCTACCCCTGACCGCCAGCCTGATCACGCCGGACGCCACTCTGCCTGGTTTGTTCGCGTCCAATCCGGTTCCCGATGAAGTAAACGGGTCCTTGTGGACGTTGCGCTACGAGCTGATTTGCTATGCCGGATTGTCTGCCATTGGTTTTTGGGGCGTTCTCAACAATCGGGCAACGCTGTTGTGGCTGTCAGCTATTCTTGCGGTCCCGTTGATCATCCTATCGCTCCTGCCAGGGACCTATGAAGAAACAAATATCACGCAGCATTTCGTCCGGTTTGGTTTGTGTTTTGGTCTTGGCATTCTTGCCTATGAGTTCAGGGAGCGCATCCCGTTACACTGGACCGGCGTTGTGGCTTCCCTGCTTCTTGCGGCAGCCTTGCATGAAACACCCCTTTTCCCGATCTCGCTGTATGTCTTCGTCGCTTATGCATCTTTTTGGTTTGCGTTCGTACCCGGCGGAGCAATCAGGAAATACAATGCTTTGGGTGACGCATCCTATGGACTCTATATCTATGCCTTTCCGGTTCAGCAGACACTGGTGGCGCAGGTCGCTGATTTAAACCCACTAGAACTGTTTGTGTTGACGATCAGCATCGCTGTTCCGATGGCCGCTATTTCTTGGGTCATCATTGAAAAGCCTGCGCTTGGGCAAAGAAAATCCGTATACGGATTTATACAACAAAGCAAAGAAAGGTGGGCCAGATGAAATCCATGGCCCGTAAGTGCTGCTGGACCTGCCTGTTCGCCGTAGGGTTCTTCAGACGCGACGTGGATTTGAAGGTGCAGGCGTAGCGCCGGTTCACTTGGTGCTAGTGGTCTCCGGCCAGGTCATCGAGGATCGGGCAATCCGGACGCTTGTCGCCCTGGCAATTTTTTGCAAGATGCAGAAGCGTTTTGGACATCGCCTCCAGCTCTGCAATCTTGCCTTTGAGCTCAGCGACGTGGGACAGCGCGACGGCTTTGACATCCGCGCTGGCACGCTCCCGGTCTTGCCAAAGCTCGAGCAACTGGCCAATGGCTTTTACCGAAAAGCCTAGATCACGCGCGCGCCGTATGAACTGCAGCGTATGGACTTCGCTATCGCCGTAAATGCGATAGCCCGACAGACTGCGATCGGCCTTGGCGATGAGGCCTGTTTCCTCATAGTACCGGATCATTTTGGCCGAGACGCCGGACGCTTTGGCCGCTTCTCCGATGTTCATGTCTTACCTCGCAATTTAACTCGCAGTCTCTCGTCACGACCAAAAGTGTGCAGCGTTTTTGTATCGTCGTATCACATACCCATTGTTCCGAACTTCAACGGCAAAATCAAAGAGCCCGTTTAAAGCTGCAGTCCCGGCCTGCCGGCCGGGGCATGTGCCTGGAACCTGAAAGCCAAGCTTACACCGAATTTCAATCACCTGATCCAATAGCTTCGTCCCGCCCTGGCCCGCACCAAGAGGCCGTGTGGGGCGGGACGCTGCGCGCTGCAAGCAGCGAAGCTGTGGGGTGCTTGCTCTCCGGTACGCCCGTCTAAAACACCCCGCGCAGCATGCGGGGTGTTGTTGCTTTTTAGACGCTCGCCGCTGGGCAGAGGTTCATGCGCATTCTTCAAAAGAAAAAGTGGAGTGACGCAGCTGAAACCAAACCCAAAAGGAGAAAGACCATGACGATCGAAATGATCCCCCTAACGAAACTGAGACCCTCTACCGATAATCCTCGCAAAGCGTTTGATGACACGACCATTGCCGGATTGGCACTTAGCATCAAAACCGATGGCCTGTTGCAAAATCTCGTTGCCGCCAAGCCTGAAGGCCGCAAGCGCACCTATCACATCATCAGTGGAGAGCGGCGTTACCGGGCGTTGAAGCTTCTCGTCGATCAAGGCGACCTGCCAAATGATCTATCCGTACCCGTCGATGTGCGTGTGGATGTCACTGCCGATGATGCATTGCGCATTTCGACAGTGGAGAATATCCAGCGTGAAGACTTGTCACCTCTCGAAGAAGCGGATGCCGTTGCGGTGCTTGTGGATGCGGGTGGGTCTATGGATGAGATTAGTGCTCAAACAGGTCTGTCGCTTTCAACGATTAAGCGCCGGATTGCTTTACTGGAATTGAGCGATATGTCCAAAAGTGCTTTGCAGCAAGAGCAGATCACTCTGGCTCAGGCTGAAGCCATTAGCCTTGGCAATCACAAGCAGCAGAGCAGTGCGCTCCTAGAAGTCATCCATGGATGGTGTACGTCAGTCGATGACATCAAGAAACAAATAGTCGGGGATGCACCCAGCGTGTCGGATGCCATCTTTGACATGCAGGCATACACAGGAACGCTAACCACTGATCTGTTTGGGAAAGATGAAACGACGTATTTTGATGATGTCGAGCAGTTCTATGAGCTGCAAAAGGCTGCCGCTGAAAAACGCGTGGCCGAGCTGGATGCCCAGCATGATTGGGTCGAGTTCATCGAAGGACGGTATTCCTCGATTGCCTATCGTGAGGCTGACGAAGGTGAAACGGGTGGGGCAGTGGTGTGCCTGACATCGAACGGCAGCGTTGAGATACATGAAGGATTGATCCGCAAGGATATTGATTCATCGATATCCGAGGCTACGACCGCGAAACCCAAGGCCACCTATGCGAAGCCCGTGCGTCAGTATTTTGCCATGCAAAAGAGTGCCGCCGTGCAAATGGGACTTTTGCGCTCCCCGCGCCATGCCAAGGACGTGCTGGTCGCTGACATGCTGCGAAACGCAGACGCCCACGACTGTGTCCGTTATCTGCAGATAGAAGACGAAGGAGGCGTGTATCTTCAAACCCTTGCAGCAGAAGCAGCCGCGCTGCTGTCTTTGCTGGGACAAGAACAATCAGAAGAGCCGCTCCAAGAGCTTTTCTGGCTTAGCCGAAGTCGTGAGCACGCACTTACCCTCGTGCAGACACTCGATGATCCGGGGCTGGAAAGGCTTTTGACCTTTCTGTCTGCAATCCGCTTTGGACAGCGCGACTGCGATGAGCTGGATACAAACCGCGATAGCATGTTCAACAGGGTTGCGAGGGATGTTGATGTTGATATGCGGACGCTTTGGACGCCGGATGTCTGGTTCTTGCGCCGCCGCTCAATGGCTCAATTGCAGGACATTCTCAAAGAAAGCGGTTTGAGCCGTCTTTACGGAACAGGCAAGGGATATAAGAAGTCCGAGCTTGTGACGGCCATGGCGGGGTACTTCGCCAAGGTGAAGGGCTTGGATATCTGTCAGCCGGATCAACAGGTCGCCCGTGATTGGTTGCCTGAAGCCATGCAATTTCCTGCCATTGATCCCGATACGGACGAAAAGACTGAGGATGCAGAGCTACACACGCAGGCTGCATAGAGGCGATGTATGGGCGATGCATTTGCACGCCGCCAGCCTGCCCTCAATGGGCAGGCTGGCGGTCTGCGTTTTGCTGGAGAAAGACGCAGTTTTGCTGTACAATGATATGATGACGTTAGATGAAAAATCCGCGCGCGCGGCGCGCAAGCGAGCCCTTGCCTACGAAGCCAATATGGCTGTCGAAGGCATGGTGCTGCGCGCCGAAGACAAGGCATTGGCCGATCAACTGGACGCGCAAGCCGTGGGCTACGAAGATGGTGTGGAACGGGCTATCGCTCATCTCAAGAGCCATGGTGTTATCCCTTCGGGCAACGATGGGCCCGGCGACGCCAAGTAGTGTCTGCGATGGATCGTACTTATTGCTACGCGCCTGAGCATACGGTTCTCAAAAACAAGCTCGACATCAAAAACAATGACGACTTGCTGCGGACAGAAACGCTGTTGACGCGTCAGCGTATGCGTCAACCGTTGGACGCGGCTTTTGAGATGACGCCGCAAAACTATCGAGCCATCCATCGGCACATTTTTCAGGACGTCTATGAGTGGGCAGGAGAGTACCGCACCACCGAACTCTACAAAGGTGCCAGCGCCTTCGAATATCCGCAGGTCATCGACGGCCGGATGGACGAGATATTTGAAGCCCATGCTCACCTTGCGGCGGGTGACCACGTGAGCGACCAGGTGTCCGACCATCTGTCTGCCCAGGAGTTTTCACACCAAGCAGCCCAGCTCATGCATCATCTCAACGACGTGCATCCGTTCCGGGAAGGCAATGGGCGTACGCAACGCGTGTTTTTGGAGCGGCTTGGCGCTCAGGCAGGACACCACATCGAGCAGGCCAATATTGATGCCAAGCTGTGGGTGGAGGGGGCAATGCAAAGCTTCGTGCAGGGAGGCAAGAAGGACAACCCACTTTTGGTCGAGTGTATCTCTACCGCGATTGAGCTAAGCCGCCCCTCCGAGATGGATGCGCGGATGGATCATGACCCGACATTGGTTGGGGATGCGCATGGTGGTGCTGATCTTGATCACGGCATCGACAATGATGGGCAAGATGATGGGCGTGGGGGTCGTTAGAGACATGCCCACTCTCATTCAGACACGTTCAGATAATCAGCTATAAGTTATCAGAAAGTCACATATTGATAGGCCATAAGTTATCAATACTTGACATTTAGATATATCATGACGTATCATAAGTGCAGAAAGTGATAAGTCATGGCTGATAGAAATCTCTCAAGCGCCCTCGCGCGCAAGCATTTGGACAAGCGATTGGCGCCCTTGCGCTCAAGCAGTGTCGTTCAGCGGCCTGACAAAGGCTGGGTGCGGGCAATCCGCGATGCGCTTGGCATGAATGCCCGGCAGCTTGCGGCACGGCTCAATGTGTCCCAGCCGACAATCACCAATATCGAAAAAAACGAGGCAAATGACACGATCACCCTGAAACGGCTGCGCGAGGCGGCAGCGGCGCTTGATTGCACTCTTGTGTATGCGCTCGTTCCCAACACCTCCTTGCAAAAGATCGTCGAAGACAGAGCCAGGCACATCGCCGACGCACAATTGGCACGCACGCACCACACCATGAGTCTCGAAGATCAGGAGCTTGATGATGCCGACCTGCACGCAGAACGGCAGCGGCTCATGCGCGGGTTGCTAGATGGGCCCCCCCGGCGTCTATGGGAGACGCCATGAGCGATTCCCTTTTCGACCCTGAAGACGATGCGGCAACGCCGCTTGAGGCCGAAGAGCGTGAACAGCTCATCCCCACCTACATTACGGTGCGTTCCGAGCTGAACGAAGCCGAGCAGATCAACATCGCCGATGCGGATCGCTGGGCGTTTTCGCGCAAGCGCAACGTGCTTGATGTCGGCTTCCTTCGCACACTGCACAAGCGCATGTTTGGAAGTGTCTGGCGATGGGCGGGCCAGTACAGGACGACAGCCAGAAACATCGGCGTTGATGCTTACCGGATCGGTACTGACCTGGCAGCGCATATCGATGATGTGACTTTCTGGATTGAGAACGAAACTTACGACACCGATGAGATCGTGGCGCGGTTTCATCATCGGTTGGTGCAGATGCACCCTTTTCCCAATGGCAACGGACGGCATGGCCGTCTGGCTGCGGACTTGTTGGCCAATCAGCTGGGTGTTGAGCGTTTCACCTGGGGCAGTAAGAGCGGCGCGGATTCAAAAACAATACGCGATGATTACGTCGCAGCGTTGAGGGCGGCCGACGGGCATGACATCGAGCCACTCGTGAAATTTGTCCGGTCGTAGAAGCTGGCGAAATCAGAACGTCAAATGGCTGTGCTTTCGGTCCTCACTCCTTGATTTGATCTTTCTGCAGCAGCTTGACCGTACGCGACATCCACGTAAGGACCGGCCCGCTCAATTCGCCGCGGCATGCGCCTACTTCTCCCGTTTTATTCCGTACCTTGATGAGCGCAAACAGCTCAACAAATACTACAGGGCACAGATGTCCGAGAGGTTCAGAGTTTTGCGTATATGAGTCCGGACCGCAGGGTTTTTTGAGGGGTCACGCTGCCTGTCATATTTCGTGTTCCGACTAATCTTTAGAACCCAACATAATTGGTATTCCGACTTTCACGCGCTGAAACCGATCACCCATCACATTCTCAAACCGATCAAAAACAGCGTCATGCGTATCGTGGCCCCCCAGGGCCAGAAATGACAATTCTCGGCTGAGTAGATCAATCTCGTTGTCAACCACGCCTTGATCAATGGGAGCGAACACGCCATCACCGGATGCAAGCCGGCGCTGCGCGTCTATTCCTGCAATATACAAGCGGCCTTCAGGCACAGGGTAATGTAGGTCTCCAATGATCGCATAAAGAGGCACGTTGAAAGCAGCTTCTATTTGCTCCAACAGTTTCGGCACGGTCTGGTGACCACAACCGACAATCACAACCAGGCCGCGTCCTTCAAGATTTACCACCAGCGCCTGCTCGTCTACGCGGCCAATGAACAGGCGACGAGGGATAGGCCCTGTGGACGCAATACCGTTCGACAGAGCACGGGGGGTGTCTACCGTTTGGATCGTGTGTCCCGGATAGGTCATCTTTGTTGGCGCATAAACTGAAACATTGCCCAGTTCCGCCTGTTGGATTCCAAACGAGAAGGATCGCGCTTTGGCCCAATCCGCTCCGCCCACATGATCGCGGTGACGGTGACTAATGAAAATCGTATCAATGTCCGACCGCTCCACGCCAAGGCGCGCCATATTGTGTTCCAAGGGCGATGGAAATTCATCAAATCGATTGAAACCAAGATCGAAAAGAATGGTCTCCTCGTCAGTCCTAATCAAATAGGAAACGCCCGGTTCCGTTCGCAAATCATCTCTGTTGCTATGCCAATTGATAAGGGGCAAGACTTCTAGGGTGCGCGTCGTACCGAACTCAGGAACCTTTTCAACGGTAGCAAGCGCCCAAGCCTGCTCTAGACGCTTTGCGTCCGCTGAGCGTTGCCAATCAACACCGACGATCCCGATTACAGGACCAAGCAGAAAGAGCACGAATAGCACCAAAAACAAACGTCGCATAATGGTCGCCTCAAAAAGGATTCAAATCGAAGTCGTCTCAAAAAACAGAAAGAGTGATGCGAGGATACCGCCGCCGAGCAAGACGGTTGCCGCAGCCAGAACGACGAAGACGCGCCCACTCGATGCCAGAAGCTGAAAGATCGACGTCTTTACGCCGATGGCCGCTACAGCAAGGATGAGGCAAACCTGGGAGAGACTATTTGCTGCGGAACGCACAGCTTCCGGTATAAGGCCTATGCTGTTAATTCCTACGAGAACCGCAAACATAAGTAAGAACATGGGAAATCGGGGCAACTTAGCCCGACGAGGCTTCTCAGGGCGTCGCTCCGAAAAGAGTATCCCCAGTATCAGAGCGACTGGCATCAAACAGGCAACCCTTAGCAGCTTTACAATCGCGGAAGTCTCCGTTGCTTCGGGCGAGATAAACGCGCCGGCGCCGACCACTTGGGCAACATCGTGTATCGAGGCGCCAAAAAATATCCCGGCCTGCACATCGTTCAGTTCCAGCGTTCGGGCAATAGCTGGATAGGCGATCATTGCGGCCGTGCTCAGGGTGGTAACGCCAATAATTGACAGAACAACAGTGTCGTCCTTTGTCTTTCGAGGCAGTACGCTCGCAATCGCCAAAGCAGCAGACGCACCACATATTGCAACCGCTCCTGCAGCAATCATGGCGCTTTCACTTCTTAGGCCAGCCCATTTTCCAATCTGCCAACCAATAGCAAGAGTCACCACCAAGCTGGTCAAGACCAAAAATGCCGTTGCCCAACCGAGTGCCGCAATCTGAGACAGTGTTATCTGCAACCCCAAAAGAGCGACACCGGCCTTCAGAATTGTGTCGCTGGCCAAATCGAGACCGACAGGTTGCGTGTCGCCTGCGCTCGGTGTTCTGAGCATCAGTCCAATAATCAGAACCAACACAAGAACTGGGACGCCGGTGAGGTTCGACAGAAATACCCCGCAAAGCGAGACGATCCCGGCCAGCAATAGCCCGTCCCAATGCGCCACAGAACGTGCAATCCATTTTGCACGTGGCGTGGCCATCAATCCATCGCGCATGGCCATGGCACTTAAAGCGCAATGTCAGAGGATCGGCTAAACTCACAGCTCAGGATATGCGGACCAAATGCAGACCCAATCAGCATCCGGCCTAACGCTTCATCGACGATAGCGACCGATCCACCAGAATGTTCCAACCCATCATCGACATAGAGCCGTTCGACAGTCTCGCGAGACGGATCGTAGACGAGAACTTCAGATGGCGAAGGAGACTTCTCCGATCTTTGATAGCCCATAGCGAGCGTCAAGAGCTTTGGGTGACCCGCAATATAGACACGGCCGTCTGGATTGACGGTTATATTATCGACGCCTGTCTCCAAGGGCACATAGCGGTTGAAAGAGAGTGTTTTTGACAGGGGATCATGGTCAAACACGGACAGTCTTTGGGCGATGGTTTCACCAACATAAAGCTCTGTTTGCGACGGACTAAGGGCAATCCCGTTGGCCATTTGCAAACCGTCAGCGAGGAGTTCGGCCGTCTGGGTATCAATGCGCAACACTTTGCCGGTGCGAAGCTGGCGTGCGCCTTCCAAAATTTCTCCCAGAGTAGCCGCGTCAGCCTGTTTATCGAGGGTCACAAGAGCTTCCGACGGTCCAATCGCGACCAGGTCATTGGGATTACGCAGTAGCGGATGTTTTAGTGTCCGCTCCAGAGACAAGCCGCCTGAAGAGGTCACACGAAATATCTCGATAGTGTGCCCGTCGCTTGGTCGGTTGGCGACAAACAAGCGGCGGGTTCCCATTTCATCAATGTGCAGGTCCATCCCGAAGCTGCGGAACACCTCCGGTTCAGCGGGCGCAAGGTTGTCCGGCACTGCCGATTCTGACAACGCCATGGGCAACGACCAAATTTTGGCGCGACCTGGTCCGCCAGAGCGGAAGGATCGACGGTCTCCGCCAACTGCGTAAACCCTTCCCGCTTCGCGGTCCCAAACAAGATCTTCCGGACCCTCAAAGCCCACAAGAGGGCTACACGTTCCGTCAAAAGTAGAAACAATGTTTCGGGTTTCTCCAGACCTTACGTAGGTCGACCAAGCGAACACCCCGATCCAAACGAAGACCGCAATTGCAGCCCATATCAGGACGCGTAGGAGCACATCGGTCCAAACATTATAGTCATTCAACAGTGTTGTGAGATCATCGGGAATTGGCATCGGTTTGAGCGCCGAGACATCCGCTCCGCCGGTGTTCCCCTTGGGTACCCAGCCGAAAAGGTAACCGGGTATGACCGCGATCATCCTGAGAACTTGACCTCTGATTTCACGCCAATCCGTTTTCCGGATACCAACTTTCAACATCCACCAATGCGTGATGAAATGTGTTGTGAAATAGCGCTGACCCAGTATGTGCGCTCGCTCCAAAAGCCGGAACGCCTCATCCAACTGATCACGACTGTAAGCTTCTTTGGCCAAGGACATCTCTTGGCTGAATGCTGTCTGGATAGCGGTTTTCATAGATCAACCTTCGATTAGAATTTTCGAAGGTCCTTTTCCGCCATCCGTTTCGCTAAGTATTGAACGATACGCTTGTACCGCTTTGGGTATTCCGACTGGGCAGAGTTGTGTCTGTCCTCGCGCGCATGGCTTCAACACGGCGATTGATAGCCGCGACACATATCCGATAAAGCAGGAGTTTGATCGGGCCGGGTCGATTTTCGTAAAGCGCCGTCTGAAAATACTCGGCAGGCTCGTCGTAAACGCCGTGATCATCCGTGACAGCGGCCATCTGCTGAAACGCCCCGAAGGTGGAACATGTCCCGCAGTCCTGACCTGGTGATGCCAACGCGACAGAGAAACCTGTTGTCCAGCCTCGTCGCTGCAACTCCCGTTCAGACGACGCTTGCAGTTGGGTGTCGTTTATAAACCCATCCGTTCGTTTCCATTCTCCGTCGATTTCGATTTCAAGCCAGGAATGAGAAATCTCACTGGGCATCAGCCGATAGGCAAGGCCAGTAAAAAAGCCTCTTTGGATTTCTTTGGAAATGAGCGAAAAATGTATCCGCGCTGGGATACCAGTGACCTTGCACAGGGCGAGGAGCAAAGTCGCCTTCGTGTTGCACTGCCCTAAACCCAATTTGATTGTCTCAGATGCCTTAGTCAGGTCGCCACGAGTTGGGAAACCAAACTTGATGTCGTCTCTGACATAGCTGAGCAACCTGTCGAATTTGTCTTTGGGATCAATAGCGTCACCGACTATTCGATTTGCGGTGTTTCGGACCAAGTCATTATCAAAATCGGCCAAGATTACAGGCATCGTCATTTCTACACCTCCCGATTAGGAGGAAGATAGTCAGTACTTCTCTTACGTGTATTGAACGAAACGCTCGTTTCTAAAGAGCCTCTATTGACCCGCGTTCAATGCCTGACGGGGGGTGACTCCCATAATTTTTCCCATGGTTCGAGTAAGGTGCGCCTGGTCGGAAAATCCGCCCGCATAGGCGGCGTCGGCCAGCGATGCGCCTTGCGCCATCGCTCGTGCCGACCGCCGCGTGGCTTGCCATATAAGCCACTTGGACAAAGGCACACCAAGTTGCTCTTGTGCGAGTACCCGTAACCTCGGTTCCGATAGACCGCACGATTTCGCGGCTGCGGAAATCGCGCCTTTTAGCTGTGCGGTTCGTAAGAACTCAAGAGCCTCCATCAGACGTTTGTCCATTTGCGAATGAGTTCTAACAGAATCCAATTCCAAGCAGCCAAAGAGCGTCTCAAGTTCACCATCCCAGTTGACTTGTGCGATGAAACTGGGGTCAACCCTGGAAATGTCAGCGTCTCCTGCAAAGCTTTGAACGTAGTGTGCCAGCGGCGATTGGGGCTCAATCAGCACAAGCACGGCATTGTCTGATGGATGAAGCGTGTGGCGTTTCCCGGCTTTTACGCAAAGCGCGGATCCAGATATCAAAAGATCCTGGTCATCGCTGATCGAAATCCCTAGACCAAGTGACACGGTGAGCTGGAGCGTCGCGTGGGCGTGCGGCCTGTTGTCCGCGGCACGACCGCGATACACAAGCCACGTTTCGCCTATGTAGAATTCACCTTTCCAGTCCATCGCGCGCTTATACCGGTCAACGCGTTTTCTCGCTACATTCTGTGTTTATACCGGCAATGCATAGAAGCCCGTCTTTATGACCCAAAGTAGCCTCATCAAGGCAGCGCGTAGTTGCCGAGGTAGGACGCAAATGGGCCGTCATTGGCCGATATTTGAAGCTGAAAACCGTAGAGAAGCTCTGCAAGCCTGAAGACATTCAAACGCTTCATCTGGCGGCGGCATAAACTGGCAGCGACAACCGCTGGAGATGGGCGTAGGGTGCCCCATACGTCACATCCAGGGACCTATCCTATAAGAACTTGACCAGGATCAATGTACATATTCGACACTGACCTACGTTCCATGAAAGGGGTGTTTTTCCGCCGCATGAATGAAAGGGCGACGCCATGAGGCTGAAAAGGAAGTCAACAGGATTGGCATTGGCAGGTGTTTTTGCGGTATCGATGGCCGCATCGGCCATCGCGCACAGTCCCGCCTCCCAGGGCAGCGGCCAAGGACAGATGCCGATGATGGGACAGGGCATGATGAGTCAAGGCAATCAAGGCCAGATGCCTATGATGGGCTCCGGTATGATGGGCCAAGGGCACATGTCGATGATGGGCCAAGGAATGACCGGTCAGATGCCCATGATGGGCGGACACGGCTACGGGCAGATGCAGCCCTTGCGGCGCGACCTGACCACCGACGAGGTCAAGCACATAATGGAACATCGTGTCGACTGGGCCGGGAACCCGAACCTGAAAGTTGGCAAGACGACGGAAAAAGACGCCGATACCATCGTTACTGAAATCGTGACCAAGGACGGCTCGTTGGTTCGGAAGATCGAAGTCGACCGCCACACGGGAGGCATGCGGGCGGTTCAATAGGCGAAGCGGCTTGCTTGCCTTGCCTCCGCAAACTCAGGAGGGTTCAGTCATGCTCAAATACACATCCGCAATGGTTGGCGTGGTGGCGGGACTGGCAACGTCATCGCTGGCACTTGCGCAACAAGTGCAAGTGCCCAATTGCGGACCGCACATGTGGTCTGGCGGTTGGCACGGATGGTTTTTTGGGCCGATTATGATGATCGTTTTCATCGCCGTCGCCATTGTCGTTGTCGTTTTCTTGTTGCGCTGGCTAGGTGGAACCGGCCAAGGCGCCGCGCAACACGCGCACGCAACCGGCAGAACGCCCCTCGATATCCTTAAAGAGCGCTTTGCCAAGGGTGAAATCGACAAGGAAGAGTTTGAGGAACGCCGACGAGTTCTTGGCGAATAGATCGCATCAAGAATCAATTGTACCGGTCCGGGGCCATCTGGTCATGGCATCCAGTTCGCGGCAGCATCAAACAGCAGAACGCTGCAGCTTACGATGATAGCGTAGCTAGATATCCCGCCAAGTGCCGCAGCCATTCGCTGAACAGAGCTGTCTGCAAGGACGAGAAGATTGATGCCAAACGCCCGGAAGACGTCTGGCAATGAAACCAGCAGTCTGCTGAAGATCATGGGGCCGACAAGGCAAAGTGCTGGGTCAAGACCGAATGCCAAGTTCAATCCCGCAGCAGGCCCTTGAATAAGGCCCAACATGATCCAGTCCAGATGCGCCGCGCCGATCTGCTTTAAGTTTATGCCTTTGCCTTGCTTTGGACCATGCGCCTGGACCGGGACTAACATTGTTCCGCCAAGGTTCGCCATCGATTATTCGGCTGGCTGAATGTTCGTGTTGCGGTCCCATCTGCGGAACGGTTCGACAAGCTGTGCGACATACCCGACCGGATAGTCTGGACGTCCTGCAACACCGAGGTCACCGTCTCGCGGTTGCGGGCGGTCCTTAACGAATGTGCCGAGCAAATGGTCCCAGATCATAGTGAACAGTCCGAAATTGACATCGCCCTTGACCTTGTGAGCGAGGTGATGGTGGCGGTGCCCCGGCGCGACGGCCCAAAGGTAGATCAGTGGACCGACGCGCATGTCCGTGTTGGAATGCTGAAGTAGAAGCTGGATGGCAGCTGCGAAGCCGAGCAGCGCGCCGATCTCCAGCGGCATGCCCATCAGCAAGAGAGGCGTTGTGCCAGCGGTGAGTTCAATCGCCTGGTGCAGCGGATGCTTCATAAGGCCATTAAACCCATACATCCGTTCGACGCTGTGATGGACCGCATGCAGACGCCAGAGGGCTTCGACCTTGTGGCTCGCATAGTGGGCCATAGTGATCCCGAAATCGGCGATCAGGATTGTCATCATGAGTTGCGCCCAGAGCGGCCATTCGCTTGGCCAGACATCGAAACCATGGGTCATCGCCGCTAGGATCGGAATCGCCGCGATGGATGCCGCGTTCGAGAGTTCATTAATGGTCGCGTGCAGCGTGTCGCGGCTTGAGTCGCCTTTAGAGTGGTTCCAAATCTCTTCAAACGGCGCGATCCGTTCGGCGATGAAAGACAATGCGATGGCGGGCAGCAATAGCGCCGCAAGCCAGAGTTTGCTCGCGCCATTTTCAACCATCCAAATGGCGGCCCCAATAAATCCGATGAAGAAAAGGGGTGCGTAACTGTAACGCACGAAAAATCGTAATATGCCCATGAAGCTGATCTCCTCTCAATTTCCTTGAGAGTTAGCGAGACACCGAAAGATCATCTTGAAAATACCGGTTGGAACCGAAACTTAGCGCGAGAAAACCCGCAAATTGTCTTCGCAAGCGTTTTGGGCGTGACCCTAAGATTGTCCTGTAAGCGACCGAGACGCCACGCTTGGCGTTATGCCAAACATCCGTCTCATCGCCCGGGTGAAGTGCGCTTGATCGGAAAAGCCGCCGGCCAATGCGGCTTCGGCGAGGCTCGCTCCCGTTGTGAGCGCCCTCGCAGAACATTCCAATTTCCGCCACACGAGCCACGTCGATAATGGTACGCCAAACTGTTTCCGCACCAGGGCCCGCAGGCGAGATTCAGACAAGCCGACCCGCGCCGCAGCCTCTGTGATCGACCATCGTCCGGGTTCATCGCGAAGCTCTGTCACCACAGCTTCAAGCCGCGCGTCCAAATTGCTCGGAGTCGAGGCGGACAAATCATTGAGCTGTACAACCAGCTCTTCTGATTTCGCAGGTACCCGGAAAGGTAAATCATCAAGATCCAATGTCGCGATGTCGTCCGGGTCCAGCCGATTGGCCACATCGAGCGCGATTCCGGATTGTGGATCTAAGTAAATCAGCGCGATGTCACTATCGCACTGCACCGCATGCGGAATCATCGGCCGAATGAGGAACCCTCGGCCTGCATGTTCATAACCCGTCTCATCGATGACAATCGCGTCGGCCTCAGAGCTTAAAACAATCTGATAGGCTGCGTGCTCGTGCAGGTCGTTATCGTCTGAAGGCCCGAAATAGGCGGCGAATGCTTCGCCAAAGACGAATTGTCCACCCCAGGCCATTACACAGCCTTCCAACCGGAATATAGCGATATCGAACCTGTCGGCGTTTGGGTGAGCTTGAGCTCCTCAACGCGCTCAAATCCGGCATCCGCCATGAAACTCGGAATCATGCCGTCCTTATTCGGCCTTGTGTTCTCATACCCGTCAACTTCGCGCACTTGTTTGAAGAGCAAATGCATCAGCAGCGTACGCTGTTCTCCATAGTCTGAAACCAGGAGCCGACCGCCGGGTTTGAGTAGACGATAGGCATTCGCCAAGATTCCTATCTTCGCTTCCATCGGACACTGATGCAGCACCAAGGAACAGGTGACCGCATCGACCGTCCCTTGCAGGACCGAAGCAATAGGTTCGTTGCCCATCGCGGTTATGAACTCGATTTGTCGGTCGCCGGCCTTGTCTTCAGCGATGGCGCGGACTGCAGGGTCGGGATCAACGGCGATCATCCGAACGGTGGGCTCGGTGTCTTTTACCAGGATTGCGAAACTCCCGGTTCCTGACCCGAGATCGACAATGGTCAGGTTCGGCGATGGTGCCAGCACCTCCAGCATACGACTTCGCCAGCGCTGTTCCCGCGTCATCACGGCGATAACGCGATCATAGTCCGCCGTGTGCTCATGGGCACCAAGCGCGGGTGTAAACATTGGTTGGTCTGACTTCGACATTCCCCCTTGTACCGCAGAGGTTGCCATCGTCTTGAACAAATCGCGCGCGATCAGTCGCTTTTGAGCGTCTTTTTCAGATCCCGAAAGTGACCGGTTCCCTTTGAACGCAGCGACGTTGGGTGAAGCATTGGCTGCGGCTGAATTGTCATCCAAAGAACTTGGACCCAACATTTGGATCGCCGGCCAAAAAGACCGCTCATGTCCGGTGATAATTGTCACACGCCTCAACACCCTCTGCGACCACATCGAGAAGGGCATCCACATCATTCAAAAGAGCTGTGATGTGCGGGCTGCTGATGCGGTAGCGGATGAAGCGTCCGTCGCGGTCGCTGGCGACCAGCCCACAATCCAGAAGACAGCGGAGATGGTTGGAAACGTTTGGCTGCGATAACTCCGTATGGGTCACAATCTCATGAACCGCTAACGGCGCTTCACACAAAGCGTCCAAAATCGCGAGGCGGCTTTGGTCTGCAAAGCCGCGAAACAGCTTCGCTCTTCGCTCAATAGCCGTGGTCCCGGTATTGCGGTCGGCGACAATTTGATACATATCATTCCTCGCTGATATGTTACTTCTTGACTAATTCTAGCAGGAGTACTGCACCCATGGCGAACGCCGCCCGCGCTGGATCCGCAGCAGATGTCCCATCTTTCCGTTACCGCGTCTCTGGCATGGATTGCGCCAACGATGCCGCGCAGATTGAGCGGGCAGCACAGTCAGCCGGGGTCGCGCCTGATGCGGTTAAAGTGTCCGCAGCGACCCATATCATGACCCTGAAAGCCCCTGAAGAGCATTTGCCGGAGATCGTAAAAGCCGTCGAAACCACGGGGTATGGGTTTGACCGCATCGAGAGCGACGACGACCTTCAGCAAGGTGCGGCCCATCAGGACCCGGCCTACCGACGCGCGCTATGGATCGTCGTGATCCTCAACGTTGGCTATGGTGTCATCGAGATGGTTGGCGGGTTCATCGCCGAATCGCAGGCGGTGAAGGCCGACGCGCTTGATTTCATCGGCGATGGAGCAATTACCTTCCTCGGCCTCCTGGCAATTGGTTGGAGCCTTGTCTGGCGGGCGCGATCAGCCCTTGTTCAGGGTATCTTTCTCGGCCTGCTCGGTCTTGGCGTCCTTGGAACGACCATCGTGCGGGTCTTCGAGCAGACAACGCCCGATGCGGGCCTCATGGGGCTGCTCGGCATGGTTGCCCTTGTCGTGAATGTCATCTCCGTACTCCCCCTGTTGAGGTTCCGCAAGGGCGATGCAAACATGCGCGCTGTCTGGCTATTCTCGCGCAACGACGCCATCGGCAACGCGGCAGTCGTCATCGCCGCCGGTCTGGTCGCATGGTTGGGCAGTGCCTGGCCCGACCTTATCGTCGCCTTCGGGATCGCTGGACTGTTCCTGCACTCGTCCTGGTCGATAATCCGTGATGCACGTTCCGATCTGAAGGCGGCGGCATGAACAGCCGCATTCTGGGCGGCCTTTGCGCGATCGTTGCATTGGGTATCGATCAGAGTACAAAAGCGCTCGTGCTTAACACACCGGAACTCGAGCGCGGGGTCGAGATTCTGCCCTTTCTGAATCTTGTTCGTGTACTGAACGATGGAGTCAGCTTCGGTATGCTCGGTGGGATCATTCCCTGGTGGGGGCTCATCGTACTTGCAACCGCGATCATGGCATGGCTGCTGGCCTGGTTATGGCGCGCGCCGGATAGGCTGACGGCTGCTGCTCTCGGCATGATCATTGGCGGTGCGCTCGGCAATGTCTTTGACCGCCTACGGTATCAGGCGATCACTGACTTTCTGGATTTCCATTTCGGGTCATACCACTGGCCGTCCTTCAACCTCGCTGACGTGGCGATCTTCTGTGGGGTGGCACTGCTGGTCTGGGACGGCTTTCGCGCGCCGAAAGATAAACCGGAAAATCGGAAAGAAGACCACCGCAAAGGAAATTCATCGGGGGGATAACGGCTATCAGGCAAAGAACTTTGGGAAGGGATTCGGCCTGAGATTATTGGAATCGATTGACCATTGCATTCGCGGTATCGACGTCATGACTACATGGCAACGGACGGCATGGCCGCCTGGCTGCAGATTTGCGTACCAAGCGGCTAGGCGTCGAACGATTCACCTGGAGCAGCAATAGCGGTGCAGATTCGAAAACGATACGCGATGACTACGTCGCAGCCTTAAGGTCCGCCGATAAGCATAACATCGAGCCGCTCATGAAATTTGTCCGCCCATATTGCCAAGTGACCTGCTCCCTAAGGCAATAGGTATCCCTATCATAAACGGGGTTCAGACACATTGATGGTGCCAGGCGATCGGATCGCTCGCTGGTCTGGCACATCTTCGCCCGGAGAATTCGAGAATCGTGGCGAAACCGGACGTGCGTCCTTGGCACACGGGTTCAACCTCTCGTAGTCAACCTAGCAGAGCGTTGTAGTAGGGTGGACGGTACTCATAATGACCATGGGTCTTATGACAAAGCTACCAAGCGTTTAAAAGCCTCGTCGCGCTCTCAGGTTGAGTTTGTGACAAAGCCGCGTATCATCCTCCGGCAACATTGTATGGCATGTTATGATCTATTTTGCTCAAAACAAAATTGCGGCGGTAGTTGTGGCGTTGGCGCTCACGGTGGCGCCGGCGATCTGCTGTTGTTTTGGGTTCCAAGACCAGGCGATGGCGGCGTCGGGCGCGCTCACTTCCGACATGGATATGGAAGACTGTCATGGTCAAGCCTCTGAGGCTGATCCTACCATTCAGCATGAGAGGTCAAGCCACGATGATGGTGCCTGTCACGATACGGGCTGCTCTGATTGCTCCGCCGTCAGTGCATTTGACGGCGCTATAGACGATCAGGTGATTTCATCACCCTCGTTTTACCTCGATCATTTTGTCTCGGTTGATGGCTACAATGCCGTGATCCCCGACTTTGCTTTACTGGTCGCTGCAGCGAATCCGCTTCGAGGTCCTCCGCCCTTCATTCGCCAGACACTTGTCTCCCTTTTTGCTCTTCTCCTGAACTAAGCATTCTCCGCAGAGCCGGCATCGCGGTGCGATTTCGCGCGGCGTTTTGATATGCGCTTTGACGGGCGTTTTTTGCCCCTTGCAGGAGAAGATCATGGCCGAGAAGCCATCCGTGAAACCATCAGGAAAAAATCTACGCATTGAACCGCACCCAATGCGGTCAAATGGCCTAGCCGCGAGGAGGCTTGCGTTTGCGGCTATATTCGTCTTCGCCGCTGTTGAGCCCGAAGCTGCTTGGGCAGACGAACAACTTGGGTTGAATGAGGCGGTCGCAATCGCACTCGGCGCAAATGACCCCACCGTCGAACGGTATGAAGAGCGGGCGGCGGCACTGGAGGACCGCGCCGTTTCGGACTCGCAACTGCCAGATCCTCAGCTTCGTGTTGGCCTGACAAACTTCCCAGTCGACACGTTTGACTTCGAACAAGAGCCGATGACCCAAGTGCAAGTAGGTCTCAGGCAGAGTTTTCCGCGCGGACGAACGCTGTCCAAAACGCGAGCACGCAGAGAAGCAGAGGCGGCGGGTGAGCGGGCGGCTGGCCGTTTACAGGAACTTCAAATAGCGCTCGATACCCGATCTACATGGCTAGAGCTTTAATTATTGGCTTGGCGCACGCCATACCGTTGCTGAGAGCCGAGCGGCTGTTGCTGAATTGGTCGACATCGTCAAGACCGCCTATGCGACCGGAGTCCAATCCAATCAGGATCTACTCCGTGCTGAGTTGGAGCTGAGTCTGCTTGATGACCGTGCCGTCGAGGTCGAGCGCCGCATCGAGGTGTCAACAGCCGAACTGGCCAGACTCGTCGGACTGAACGCCGCCTCGAGGACGTTGCCAGCAACGTTTCCCATGTTGCCGTCGCCGCCAGCCCGGCAGGTGATTGAGGGTGGGCTCGTGGCCCATCCGACGGTAGGGATTGACGATGCTCGTATTGAGGTTAGTGATCGCGATATCGATATTGCCAGACAAGCATACCAGCCTGGCTGGTCACTAGATATAGGCTATGGCGGCCGCGGCGGTGATCGGGCGGACTTCGCCTCCGCAATGATCGTCCTCGACATACCGTTGTTCACGAACGATCGACAGGATCGTCGCGTGTCTGCTGCGCGAAGGGATCGTGCTGCGGCCCAACTGGATCGTTCTGCAAAACTTCTTGAGCTGAAAAGAGTCCTTGATCGTACCCACGCCGATTGGCTTCGTTTGGGCGAACGGGTGGAGCTGTTCGAACGTGTCGTCCTTGATCGCGCCACCGCGAATGCGGAGGCAGCCCTTAACGGCTACCAAAACCGGGTCGCGGACTTCGCGGAGCTAATCCGCTCCCGGCTTACAGCTTTGGACACTGAGCTTCAGCTTCGAAGGCTAAAGGTAGACCTGGCAAAGGCGCAATCGCGGCTTCTCTTTCTTGGAAAGGAGGCTCTGTGATGAAACACCTCTATCGGCCTTTTTTGGTTCTCTTGATAGGTCTTGCTGGCGGATACAGCATCGCCATTTTGACACCGTGGACAGACGGAACGCAATCCGTCGGCACCGATGAAAGAATCCTCTATTGGGTTGCGCCAATGGACCCAAATTATCGGCGCGACGCTCCTGGAAAGTCGCCCATGGGCATGGACCTCGTGCCCGTTTACGGGGGAGATGAAGGAAGCCAGGCGATTGCGGAAAGTTCCATCACCATCGATCCCTCGGTCATCAATAATATCGGTGTGCGGACTGCAAAGGTGGAATTGGCTTCCCTGCGCCCATCCCTCCAAACCGTCGGTCGCATCATGTTCGACGAGGAGCGGGTCGCCAACCTTCACCTTCGCGCGAGCGGATGGATTGAGCGTCTCGCCATACGCTCCGAGGGTGAAGCGGTCAAGGAGGGCGATCTGCTTTTCGAAGTCTACTCACCCGACCTCGTTAATGCTCAGGCCGAATTTCTGCAAGCGCTGCGCATCGGTCGAACGGAATTGATCGATGCAAGTCGTGAGCGTCTTCGTGCGCTCGACATTGCAGAAGTGCAAATAGCTGAAATAGAAGAAGCCGGAAAACCGCAGCAATACATCAAAGTTTATGCACCAATAAGCGGCGTCGTGACGACTCTCAATGCGGCAGATGGCCAATATGTAAAACCCGAAACCGAGATTATCGTGCTCGCTGATTTATCCGTGGTATGGCTCATGAGCGATGTGTTTGAGGCCAGCGCAGCTCAGGTTCGTACTGGCCTAACCATTAAAGCGCAATCCAAATTCGAGCCGGGCGGGGTCATTACGGGCGTCGTTGATTATATCTATCCTGATCTTAATCCGGTGACGCGAACTATCCCGGTCCGGACGGTCCTCCAAAACCTGGATGAGCGTCTCAAACCCGGCATGTTCATGACCGTCGAGATTGAAGGCCCAGCACGACCAGAAACAACAGTCATTCCCCGTGAGGCGCTGATCCGTACCGGTCGGGAGGAGCGGGTCATTCTGGCCCTGGGAGATGGTAAGTTCCAGCCTGCTGCTGTCGTCAGTGGCATGGAGGCAGACAATAAGATCGAGATTCTGTCTGGCCTCAGCGCCGGTGAGGCGGTCGTTGCGTCGGGCCAATTCCTTATCGATTCCGAGAGTAGCTTTGCCGGAGCAAGCCTCCGGCTTCAGGCGCCTGAAATGAGCACGGCCGACGCGGAGGCGGAGGGCGTCGGAACGTTCAACAGCATTTCTGAGGATAGGCGTTCGATAAACACTAATCACGGGCCGATCGACGCGCTTGGTTGGCCCGCAATGACCATGGATATAGCGCTCGCGCCCGGCGTCACCGTTGGTGAAATAGAAATAGGAACGGACATCCGCTTCACGCTAGGCCGAGACAAAGACGGTATGTTTGTCATCACGTCCATAAGTCCGGCAGCAGAACAGCGCGACCACTCGGACCATCACAACATGGAGCCGGTACAATGATCGAGAACGTCATCCGTTGGTCGATCACAAACCGTTTTCTTGTCGTCCTGTTCGCGCTTCTCTTGTTCGTCTCCGGCGTCGTGGCGTTGCGCCAAACGCCGCTCGACGCCATTCCTGACCTGTCTGACGTTCAGGTCATCGTCAAAACCAGCTATCCCGGCCAAGCGCCGCAGGTCATCGAAGACCAGATCACCTATCCGCTCACCACTGCGATGTTGGCTGTGCCCAAAGCAGTGACGGTGCGAGGGTATTCATTTTTTGGCGACTCCTATGTCTACGTTATTTTTGAAGATGGCACGGATCTCTACTGGGCGCGGTCGCGCGTCCTCGAATATCTGAGCCAGGTGTCAGGAGATCTGCCTGAAGGTTCGAAATCTGAGCTCGGTCCTGACGCCACGGGTGTCGGCTGGGTTTATCAATACGCCCTTGTCGACCGCACCGGCCGTCATGACATCGCCGATCTCACGAGCATTCAAAACTGGTTCTTGAAATTCGAGCTTCAGAGCGTTCCAGGCGTCGCTGAGGTCGCGACCATTGGCGGCATGGTGCGCCAATATCAGGTCACGCTCGATCCAGACAAGTTGCGCATTTTTAATCTCCCGTTAGCGCAGGTCCGCAGAGCGATTCAGCAGGGCAACCAGGAAGTCGGCGGCTCCGTACTGGAACTTGGCGAAGCCGAATACATGATCCGGGCACGCGGCTACATTTCATCGATCGAGAATCTCGCACGTATTCCAATCGGGCGTCTGGCGAACGGCACACCGCTTCTCCTGCGAGATATCGCTGATATTGAAATCGGGCCGCAAATGCGTCGCGGCGTAGGCGAATTGAATGGCGAAGGCGAGACCGCCGGCGGCGTCATCATCATGCGTTGGGGCGACAATGCGCTGGCCACCATCAACGCGGTCAAGCAGAAGCTAGACGACCTTCGTCCCGGACTGCCGGAGGGTGTTGAGATTGTCGAAACCTATGACAGATCAGCACTGATTGAGCGCGCCGTCGACAATCTCCTCAGCACTCTTGGTCAGGAGTTTCTAATTGTCGCCTTGATCTGTGCGGCTTTTCTGCTCCATTTGAGATCATCTCTTGTCATTATCCTGACCCTACCACTTGGCATTCTTGCCGCGTTCATCGTCATGAAACTCCAAGGTTCCACCACAGCTTGCGCGGACCGATAGGCGCCCCGCCGATCAGCATCAGATGCGCGCCCTCAGCCGAGGTCACGCTCGGCGTCGCGCCCTCGTCGATGAGCAGCATCTGCCGCGCGCCGAAGGTCTGTCCGGCCATCTCGATCGTGCCGGAGACAACGTAGAGCGCCCGCTCCTGCGGTCCGGTCGGCACGCCGAACTGTGCCCCCGCCGACAGGCGCACATCGGCATAAAGCGTGTCCGAATGGACCTTCACCGGCGACACCATGCCGAACGCCCCGCCCGCGATCAGGGCCACGCGCACATGCCCCCCGTCCGCGCTCTCATGCTCCACCACGGGTATGTCGTCGGCTGAATAGTGCTGGAAGTCCGGGTCGATCTCTTCCATCTCGGTGGGCAGGGCATGCCAGGTCTGGATGCCCTCGATCCACGCCTCGCCTTCGCGGAACCAGTCCGGCGAGCGCTCCGAATGGACGATGCCCGAGCCCGCGGTCATCCAGTTGACCTCGCCGGGACGGATCTCCTGCACCGAGCCCAGGCTGTCGCGATGCATCAGCGCCCCGTCAAACAGCCAGGTAAGGGTGGACAGCCCGATATGCGGATGCGGCCGCACATCGATGCCGTCGCCCGCCGGGAAGGTCGCCGGACCCATGTGATCGAAGAAGATGAACGGCCCCACAGACCGCGCCTCAATGGCCGGCAGCACCCGCCTTACCTCGAAGCCGCCCAGATCCTTGGCCTTGGGCACGATGACGGCAGAGACCGGCGCACACCCGCTCTCGGTCGTGCAGTCGGCCTCTTGCGATGGTTGCCAGCTCATTCAGGGCTCCCTGCCGGGCTGCGGCGTCGCTTCAGGTGATTTGCCGCATATTGGCCGGAGACGGACGATTTGGAAAGGAAAAGGGCCCCCAAGCCCGCACTTCCCGTCTAGCTGAACCGCCGTTCATTCTGTCTCTGCACCTCTCATCTATTACCTCGGGGGTAAGTGTCTGGCGCTGATCTGTGCTTATCTTCCTCCAGAGCCACGCAGCGCCGGGGCGGTACCCCTGTGCGCGCGAAGGACACCAGGAGACTTTGCCATGAACGAGCTGAGCACCGATCCGCGGGCCCTGTCCGGCACCGAGCCGGAGACCTTCGGCGACCATATGCGCCTGTGGCGGCGCATTCGCGGGCTGAGCCAGCTGCAGCTCAGCGTCCGGGCGGATGTGTCCTCGCGCCATGTGTCCTTTCTCGAATCCGGCCGCTCAAAGCCCAGCCGCCCGATGGTGGACACCCTGGCCGATGCTCTGGACATCCCCCTGCGCGCCCGCAACCCCATCCTGATGGCGGCGGGCTTTGCGCCTGTCTATCGCGAGACCTCGCTGGATGAACCCGATGCCCGCCACATCCGCCATCTGCTCGACATGGTGCTGAAAGGCGCCGAGCCGTTCCCCGCCCTGGTGGTGGACCGGCACTGGAACGTGCTGATGACCAATGCGGGCGGCGCGCTGATGCTCTCGGCCGCAGGAGGCGAGAAAGGGGCTGGCGAAACTGGGGCCGGCAAGGCGGGGGGCCTCAACATGGTCGATGTCATCCTCGCCCCCGGCCCCATGCGCGACCTGATCGTCAACTGGGACGAGGTGGTGAACGACCTGCTCAAGCGGGTGCGCCGCGAGGCGGATCACGCGGGCGATGAAACCGTGCTCAATCGCATGCTCGCCCTGCTGCCCGAGGGCTGGAAGCCTCCGCGCCGCGACACCACCGATGTGCCGCTGGTGATCCCGCTCCATCTCCGCCTGCCGGGTGCGGACGGCACGCTTGTGGACCTGCGCTTTGCCTCCATCATCGGCAGCCTCGGCACCCCGGCGGATATCGGCCTCGCTGAACTCGCGGTCGAGACCTTTCTACCCGCGGATGAAGCCACCGAAGCCTTCCTCAAGGCGGCAACGGCGGGGTAGGCCGGGACATGTGGCGGCGGCCTAGGCCGTGCGTCCCTGCCGAAGCCACGCCAGCGCCCCCAGCAGGATCAGTACCAGCATCACATGCACGCCGATCACCGGCGGCCAACCCATGAGGTAGAGCACGTCATTGGCGAGCCCCGGCTTGAACGGCCCGCCGCCAAAGGCGAGCCCGCGCGTGCCAAAGAATGTGTGCGCCATGGCGGGCAGGGTGAACAGCCACGCGGTGACGATCGCCGACCAGAACAGCACCCGCTGCAGGGCGGGCGTCAGCAGCAGGTAGCGCCCGCCATAAGCCAGCCCGATCAGCATCAACCCCTGGGTGATGCCTTCCATGTGCCCCATGCGGAAGGCGCGCGCGTCCCCGGGAATGCTCACATCAATCTGGATCGGCAGCGGCCACAGCACGATTTCTCCCAGCAGGTGGAACATCCACACCCAGCCGAAAAGGCAGGCCGCTGCAATCAGCCCGAAGCCGTTGAAAACCAAAAGCGCCGCCGTCCGGTCCCCCAGGGCACTCTTCGTTGTACCATCCGTATACGTTGTATCGGTCATCTTTCCCCTCCCTTCGGTTTTGATTTTTTGTCAGGCCGCACGCAGCGCCGGTTCCGGCTTGTGAAGCTGCGCGGTGTCGAGGTCTCCCAGCTTGCGTCCCATCTCCATGGGGTTGGTCCCATAGGCCGCCCACCAGGCCGTCACCCAGTCCGGGTCCGCCACCTTGCGCGGGTGGTAGCTGGGCGACAGTATGCGCAGCAATTTCGGCGTCAGCTTGCGGAAGATGCGGCCCAGCAGCATCGCCAGCCGCAGCCGCATGCGCCAGTCCCCCCACAGCCCGTCTTCCCGCAAAAGCGCCCGATACCCCTGGCCCGTGCGCCAGAAAATATGCGCGGTCGCAAAAGCCAGCCCGTAGAGCCGCCACCCATAGGTGCCGCCGGCGGCGTGAAACACATCAAAGGCTGCTTCCTTGTGCTCGATCTCCTCGACGAAGTGCCACAGCACCAGCGAGGCAACGGCGGGGTCGGAACCGCCGAACAGATGCACCCGGTCCTCCACCAGCATGTGGCCGATCGCCAGCGCCATGGATTCAAACCCCTCCGCATAGGCGAGGTTGAACATCAGCGATTTCGTCTTGCCGAAGCGCCCATAGTCTTCCGCCAACACCGCCTCGATGCGCGGCACACTATCATAGCCGCAGGCCGCCAGCTCGTCATTGAAGGCCCGGTGCTGCCGGTGATGCGTCGTCTCCTGCGCCACATAGGCGTTGAGCTCACGCACCAGTTCAGGGTCATCGCTGATCATTGGGCGGGCCTTCGCCATGGTGCGGATCAGATAGGGCTCGAGATAGGGCATGGCCAGCGACGCCGCATTGACGATGTGGCTGAACTCCGGCCGCGCCTTGTGCCAGTGCGCTGCGCGCGGTCGGGCCGGGGCCTGGGCGCGGGCGCCGCGCGGAAAGCGGAACAGCATCTTGCGGATCGCCCTGATGCGCCCGTCTCCGATCCGCGTCCCAATCCGCGTCCCAATCGGCGTCCTGGTGTGCCCGCCTGTCGCGTCCTGCGTCATCCCGTGCCTCCCGCCGCGATTAGAGGAAATAATCTAGTTTAGGTGTTTTCCTCTAATTTCCGGTGGGCGTCAAGCAACGGCCCGTGTATGGTCGGGCGCATGGCAGGAAACCGGGAAAAAATCATCGAAGGTGCGCGGCAGCTGATGAACCGCGAGGGCGTGTCCGCCACCGGCACCACGCGCATTGCCGAGGCGCTGGGGGTGAGCCCGGGCAATCTCTACTATCACTTCAAGAGCCGCGAACAGATCGTCGCCGAGATCTATGCCCGCTTCGAGGCGGGCTTCCGCGAAAGCCTGTTTGCGGGGCTTGATCGCGGCATCACGCCGGACCGCTTCGCCGCCTTCTATATCAACGCCGTCGATTTCGCCTGGACCTACCGCTTCTTCTTCGCGGGCCAGACCGACCTGCTGGCCGCCGACCCCGCGCTGGCACGCCGCCACCGGGCCTTCCAGATGTGGAGCCTCGAAGCGCTTGAGGACATCGTCTCCATGCTGGCCAAACAGGGCACGGCGCAGCTGCCCCGGGGGCGCGCTGAGGCAGCCCGCCTGCGGGCCTCCATCGCGCTCAACACCTGGCTCACCTGGAGCGGCTGGATCAGTTTCCTGAAAGTGGAGAAACCCGAAGGCGCCCTGGTGCGCGGCGACATGGCCCGCGGCGCGCTTCAGATCTTCGACGTCTTCG
>Ga0256829_1000835_pt1 | contig 27823 bp, 24 predicted proteins | sample 131447metaG_FD_185979 | JGI IMG/M metagenome (GOLD analysis project Ga0256829, IMG submission 185979) | Hydrothermal vent microbial communities from Lau Basin, Pacific Ocean - 131-447 | ecosystem: Environmental > Aquatic > Marine > Hydrothermal vents | place: Pacific Ocean: Lau Basin | collected... | reverse complement strand
CTTCCACAGCATGGCTCACTTAACGCAAACGCCCCTATTTTCCCTTTCCCTAGCCTAGAGAGATATTCCTCCTTCAGTTCATCACTTGCATAGTGAATCAAAGGATATGCGACCATAGTACCGGAAATCCCAGAGATGGCTGCAACTGCACTAGAGACTCTGCTCAATTCTTCAACTACGACTACAGATTCCAACGTTGTCAGGTTTGGTCCACCATACTCTTCCGGAACCCTGAGCGCAAAATAACCCATTTCTGCAACTTGATCGAGTGTGTTTTGGTTAATGAAGTTCTCGGAGTCTATCTTCTTAGAGACCGGAGCTAAAACTTTCTCAGAAAACTCTTTAACAGAACTCCTAAGCAGTTTAATATTTGGGTTTGAGTTCAAAGTCATACACCTAACCATAGGTTCAATGAAAGAAGTTAATATACGTTAGATAAAGATAAGGTATTATTTGGAAAATTCAAATAAAAGGCACTTTGAGCATTTAACATAGAGTTAATCCTCCTCTATGCTACATAGCTGGTTAATAGAGATAATGCATCATTAGCGCTATGTTTAAGCCTTGTCTCAAAGTTTAGAATTCACGGCTAGTGACTCCGTATTTAATATTTTATGTTCGAATTATGAAAAAGGCAAGAAGCTAAGCAAGCCTCCTCTTTAGAAGAGATCTTGTTTTAAATTATCTCACTATCTTTATATTTTTGCAGGCCTTATTTTTCCAAGCAAGGATTTAATTACTACCATTTTCTGAACTTCATTTGTTCCATCCCCTATTTCTATCATTTTTATATCCCTATAGTACCTTTCTATGTTGCTCTCTTTGCTATAGCCATATCCACCCTCTACTTGCATCGCAAGCCTTACTAAATCGACCCCCCAGCTCGCAGTAGCGTATTTTGCCATCGAAGACCACATAGGATAATCATATTCTTTGTTGTCAATTTTTTCCGCAGCTTTATATATCAATAGCCTTGATGCTTCTAGCTTTACTTTCATCTCCGCTATCATGCTCTGAACCATCTCATGTTCTATTATGGGCCTTCCCATGCTCTCTCTCATCTTCGCATACTTTAGGGATTCATCAAACGCTGCCTGCATAACTCCAAGGCCCGTTGTAGCTGTGACTATCCTTCCTTCATTTAACGCATCCATAACAATTTTGAATCCATTGTTTATTTCTCCAATTAGGTTCTCTTTTGGTACCCTACAGTCCTTAAATAGCAATTCACTAGTCCCGCTCCCCCTATATCCCATCATTTCAAGCTTTGAAATTTCAATACAATTGTTCCTATCAACAACAAAGATGGAAACCCCCCTATGCCTATCTTCAGGCCTACCAGTCCTTGCAGCTACTAGGAAGAAGTCAGCGTAGGTTGAGTTAGTTATCCATGTCTTCCTGCCATTTATGATGTATTCATCCCCATCGCTTTCAGCTTTTGTTATTATGTTTGCTGCATCGCTTCCACAGCATGGCTCACTTAACGCAAACGCCCCTATTTTCCCTTTCCCTAGCCTAGAGAGATATTCCTCCTTCAGTTCATCACTTGCATAGTGAATCAAAGGATATGCGACCATAGTACCGGAAACTGTGGATATTATTCCTATAGCACCTGATATCCTGCTCAATTCTTCAACTACGACTACAGATTCCAACGTTGTCAGGTTTGGTCCACCATACTCTTCCGGAACCCTGAGCGCAAAATAACCCATTTCTGCAACTTGAGAAAGGATATCATCGGGAACGGTGTTTTCTTCATCAATCTTCTTTGCTACAGGGGATATAATTTTTTCGGAAAATTCCCTTACGCTACTCCTTAGTAGCTCAGTACTTGTCTTAACACTCACCTTTATACACCTCTTAGTACATTTAATGAAGAAAATAAATATTTTTAAACATGAGAAATATAGTAAATACTGTACCTTTTACCCTTCTTCTACGCACACAATAAAAATATTTATTAGGTTTTAATCTAATAATGAATTAATGTGATGCGTTATGTTCGAGAATGAAGTAATTAAGGATCTTCTTAAAAAATATAAACGATTGTGGGCCCTTGGTCATGCAAGAGCCCTTATGGGTTGGGATAATGAGGTAAATATGCCACGAGGAGGTTCTGAAGAAAGAGGTGTAGCGATTGCAGAAATAAGTACCTTGAGTCAAGAAATACTTCTAAGCCCCGAGTTTACATCGCTGGTGGAAAAGGCCTCCAAACAGGAGGGCTTAAATGATTATGAAGAGGGCGTGGTAAGGGTCTTAAACAGGGACATATCAATAATGAAAAAGATACCCCCAAGCTTACTTTACGAAATATCTGAGACCTCCCAGAAGGCTTTTCATGCCTGGAGAGATGCAAGGGAAAAGAATGATTTTTCATTGTTTAGCAAACATTTGGAGAAGATAGTAAAGCTAAGCATTGAATTGGCAGAAAAACTAGGATATGAAAAGGAACCCTACGATGCTTTGTTAGACCTATTTGAAGAGGGATTAAGAACAGACGATGTAATTAATATATTTAGTTATTTAAAACCTAGCATGAAGAAAATTGTAGATAAGGTATTATCAGAAAAATATTATTACTTTGATTCGCCTTTGGAAAAGGAAAGGTATGATGTTGAGAAAATGAAGCAGGTGAACAAGGAGGTATTAGACCTTCTAGAGTTTCCATGGGACAGGGGAAGGCTAGACATAAGCCCTCACCCGTTTACAAATGGTCTCGGACTTAACGATGTAAGGATCACCACAAGGTATGAAGGCTTCGACTTCAAGAGGTCGTTATTTAGCGTAGTCCATGAATTTGGTCACGCTACGTATGAATTGCAAATAGATCAAAACTTCAAGATGACGCCGCTTGCCTCTGGGGTTAGCCTTGGCATACATGAAAGTCAGAGTAGGTTCTGGGAAAACATTATAGGGAGAAGCAAGCAATTTACTGAGCTAATAAAGCCAATCTTGGACAAACACTTGGGTTTTACAAGGAACTATGATGCTGAAGATATTTATAGATATTTTGCATTAGTAAAGCCGAGCCCAATAAGGACAGAAGCTGATGAGCTGACCTATAATTTCCACATATTGCTCAGGTTTGAACTGGAAAGGCTAATGCTTAGAGGGGAGATTAATATAAATGATTTGCCTGAGTTATGGAATGATAAGATGGAGGAGTACCTTGGTATAAGACCAAAAAGTTATAAAGAAGGTGTTTTGCAAGACGTACACTGGTCCCACGCAGACCTTGGCTACTTCCCCACATACACGCTTGGAAACATAGTAGCGGCACAGATAAGGGAGTATTTGCTTAGAAGCAACTTTAATATATATGAGCTTGTGAGTGAAAGACGCATTAAAGATATAAAGGAGAAGTTGAAGGAACTGATACACAAATATGGCTCAACGTACAGGCCAAAGGATTTATTAAGGAAACAACTTGGAGAAGAATACAATCCAAAGTATATTATAGACTATTTCGAAGAAAAATATATTGGTCATTAACCTTTTTCTGTACTTTATATCATCAAGGAGTTATAATTTTGTTGCTTGCTTGTAAAATCTTGCCTTTCAAGGCTAGGATACGTAAGGTGGGTAGCTAAGCTAACATCTTGCAGAACAGGTAAAATTGAAAAGTAGCCCCCTAATGCTATAAGGGGGTGTAGCGATGGTACGAGCCTGCCCTAGGATAAGATTGCCCCATTAAGGGGCAATCAAGCCCCCCGAAGTTTCACCTTTAAGGGCTGGGTAACCTACAGAGGCTATTATCTTTTTGATTTTTTCCTTTGTCTCTAGTCCTTCTTCCATTAACGGCCTCCTCACGTATGGTTTTATCGGTGCGCCCATGATTTCCAGCGTTGCTTTAGTCGCGCTAGAGTTTGATAGCCCTATATCATATATTTTTGAAATCTCAAGTATTCTTTCATATATTCTTACCGCCTCATTTATGTTTCCTTCCAAAAAGCTTTCGTAGAGGTCGACGTGGATTTTTGGGAACGCATTTCCAAGACCAACTATACCCCCATCTCCCCCCATTATTAGGTTTGGGAGGAGCAGCTGGCTCATGCCGGTTAAAATTTTAAATTCCTTCCTTACGCCTTTTGTGGTCGATATTAGCTTCCTCAGATAGCTGAATGCATCATAAGTAATTTTTGTGCCTACTATATTACTATGCTCCCTTACAAGCCTCTCATATAATTTAATAGGAATCACAACCCCTGTGGCATAGGGGTTGTTGTAGATTATTATTGGTCTATCCAGCTTTTCGGCAATGGTTGAAAAATGCCCGTAGAGCTCTTCTTCCTTTACCTTATAGAAATATGGTGGCATTATTATAAAACCATCAGCTCCATAGTCAGCAAATTTCTTTCCAAGCTCTAATGAAAGGCTTGTCGAGTTTGTTGTTATCCCGGGCAGTATCATCACCTTATTTGATGCTATCTCTATCGTCTTTTTTACCAGCTCTTCCATTTCGCTTGTTGACAGGCTCACAAACTCCCCTGTGGTCGAGTTCGGAAAGAGGCCGTTGACTTTATTATTTACCAGGTAGTTGATGAGCCATTCAAGCCCTTCAAAATCTATTTGCCTGTTTTTATCAAATGGTGTAATCATCGGCACTATTATTCCTTTTATCTCCACTTGTATCACCACTACTTTTATGATACTAACTACCTAATATCAATTTGTCTATTTCTTCTATAGGAATGTTTCTCGTATCTTTCCCTTTAATGTACCAAGCTATACTTCCACTTAGTCCCAAAAGCCAGAAAGCTAGATCATATAGGATCAGTTCTATAATGGTAAAGTTTATTATTAATACAGAGGAGAGCGCATACGCTATCCAAGCAGACGCCCTAATTAGGGATATGCTCGTAGCTCTATACTTTGTTGGAAAGAGTTCGCTTTCAAGTACTAGCCTAGTGCCCCATGTGGCTTCTGCAAATATCCCGTTAATTATTAGCAAAGGCAAGAATATCCATATTCCTATATGTGATAACAGCAGGATTATGGTGGTAAATACTATTGTTAAAAAGCCCCCAGTAAAGCCGGATAGGATGAATGAATTCCTTGAAAACCTCTCTATTATAGCATATGCTATAAAACCCCCTGCTATGTTTCCTGCATTATATAGAAATATTATTAATGATGTATAGGTAGCAAAAAAATAAGGGCCGATTACCCATGATATAAGGCCGTAGGTTAACACAGTTGATATTGCTATTGATACGAGAAAGCCTACACTAGTTCCATTTAATCCTTCTTTAATATTATATTTGCTGTTTCTCGACTCTAACCAAGAAGAAGATTCTGGTAAGGATTTTCTTATTATAACAGAAATAATTAGGGAAAAGACTAGTATTGATGATATGAATGCTTTCTCCACACCTATAGAAGCAAAAGTTAAAAATATTGAAGAGGCCAAAAGGGCGCCAATGTTTACGAAGTTAGAAGCTATTATTATTGCCTTTCCCCTTTTTTGAGGCTCTTCACTTTCAGCCAGATAAGAGATTATTGTAGGCTCATCCCCTCCGGCTATAGAAAATAGTATTAGGCTAACTCCTACCGTATAGCATATCCAAGACTTCGCTATTATAAAGAACGCTAAGCCAATACCAAATACTGCAGGAGTAATGACCAAGACAGGTTTTCTTCCAAACCTGTCCGAAATATTACCAAATACAATGTTTCCCGAGAGGAGCGATAGGGGAGGAAGCACTATAAGGTAGATGTAGTAAGATTTCGGTATGTTTGGAAGCTCTGTTAGGAGCGGTCCTAAAGTTATAGAAATACCATAAAGTAGCATTGAAATGGATAGGCTTAATAGAGCGAGCTTCCTTTTCTGTTCTCTCATATTGGATACCCTATCCAATTACTACTAGAGTTAGTTAAAACCTTTTGCTCACAATATCTTTCCTGCTATTTTAAGGGATGTTAAGAGGGAATGGTAGTCCTTTGGGGAAGAGAATACTATACCATCAATGTACTCTTTAACTACTTCGATCCTTTCTTCAAGTTCTCCTATTTTTACTATCTCCTCCTTTGGGATCAACCTTGATAAGAATTCCCTATTCTTTTCGGTCAGAATAACAAAATAAATGTAAAGCTTAGAGTTATTTTTTCTTACCATCCTAGAGACAGAACCGAGTTTTTTACTGTACCAAGGCCTCGTGATTAAATAAAAAGATGCCTTTAGCTTAATCCTTTCTTCAATCTCTTTTAGATCTTTGTTTAGGTTAATTAATAATCCTACATTCAACCTTTTAAAGTGCTGCCTAAGTAATGGAATACCTTCATCTGGGGTTATTTCTTCAACTTTTCTACCAATTTTAGGTTGATCCCCCCTTAGAAGGAGCACATCATTTATTCCACTTATCCTTAAACCCATGATGGTGTTTATTAATGCAAGCCTATTTATATCATAAAGCCTTAGATGAGTAATTATATTGGCTTCTTTAATGCTTTCCTTAATTATGCATGATAATATGGGTGATGATGGTGAGGAGAAACCTAGGGGCGCTTCTGGTATGTCTATTATATCGCTAAACTCTACAAGGCTCTTGGCAAGCTCTATTATTTTCTCTTTTTTCCTTGCCATTGGAAGTTCAGATATTATGTATACCAAGCGCTTCCACCTAGGGCTTTGTGCTTATTAAAAAGCCTAGTAATCCTATTAACATGGCCAAAAGTGAAATATTTTTGCTTTTATACGCAGATTCCTTCTTTGGAAGAATTAGGGTTAGCGCTGATGCCCCTAAGAACATTGCATCGACTATAGATATTGGTATGAGATAAAGTATTGGATAGACCTTTCCAGTAATGATTGGGATTGGGCTTAATGCTATTGCAGAAATATAGAGCAGGAGCGATGCTAGGGCAGCAGCTCTTGGTCCCTTTGTAACAGCTAGCGTTTTGATACCAGCTCTCCTATCTCCTTCTATATCTGTTATCCCCTTCGTAATTTCCCTGGCGATACCTGACAAGAAAATCATTAGCCAATATATGAAGATATTAAAGTTAAGCCTACCTACAATAGCTGATCCATAGATAATAGGTACGCCCATTGCATACGCAACCATCAGGTTTCCTGGGATTCCTGTCTTCTTTCCTTTCGTGTTATATATTATTGCTATTATATAGCTTGCCATTGCTATTGCAAAGGTTAAAATTCCTGAGAGCAATGAGAAGGTCAGACCTATTACAGAAAAGATAACGAAGAGAATTTTTGCACTTTTAATTGAGATAGCCTTTGAAGGCAAAGGCCTGAGGGGATTGTTTATAGCATCTATGTCTAGGTCTATTATATCATTTAATATCATTGCTGAACCTGAGATAAAAAAACCTGTAATGAAGCCAAAGCCTAAGTTTAAGAGATTTGGTATAATCCTACCTGATGCTATAAATGCTCCAACTATTACCGAAAGCCCTATCATGGCATCATTTATTGGTCTTACCAGGCTCACGTATTTCTTCGTCAAACACCCCTACCTCACGTTATTATTATCTTTATAAGTCCCTTCCTATATATAAAATATAGGGATTAATATTGGCATCTACACTAGAATCGCAAGTGGGTAATGTGAAGGCAAATATAAGATATCCTAATTCTAGGATATTGATGGAAATATCTTCGTCACTTAGTGACATATTAGAGGAGGTAAATTTCGAAATTACTAAGGAAGCGCTAAGGATAAGGGGCACAGATCCAGCTAAGATCGCCTATATAGAGGTTTTTATGCCGATGGAATCTTTTCTTGACTATGAAGTAAAGGAAGAGATAAATATGGGAGTAAACGTCGCTTCACTAGAAAATATTATCTCTAGAAGCAAGAGGGGTGACGAGGTCACTTTTATGGTATCTGATGATAAGGTGCTCATAAAGATTGAAGGTGAGGTCAACAAAAAGTTTCTCCTTCCGAACATAGAAGTAATACTTGATGTGCCTTCTGAAATAAAGATAGACTATGATGCAAAGGTACAGATAATAGCTGACTCTTTTAAGAAGGCTTTATCCGACGCTTCAATATTTAGTGATAACGTCGAGTTTGTTGCAGAAGAGAACAAATTTATAGTGAGGTCTGAAGGTGAAGGACCAAGGGGTGAGGCAGTTTTTATGACGGGTTCTGGGTCTTTAATTGGCATAGAAGTAAAGCAAGAAGCAAGGAGTAAATATGACATCAACTATTTGAACTCGGTGCTGAATTTGGCAAAAATTGCAGAAACTGTTGAAGTTGCCTTTTCAACTGAGAAGCCTTTACAACTCCTGTTTAACATCTCAGACAACAGCAGGGTAAGGTATTTGTTGGCACCAACAAGTGGGTTATAAGCAAAGCATTTAACTTTCCACCTTCTTGGGTATATTTATAAGGTAATACATATAATAAAAATATTTAGATAGGCGATTAGATTGTTGATTGAAACCCCATACATAATAAGCATAGTAAGCAAAAGCATAGCAAACTCCTACAAAACAAGTAATGCTAGGGTTACAATTCCTCTCACCTTGAAGGACTTGATTACAAATTATGAGTTGAGTTCAGATGAGGAAGAAATACGGGCTGATCTTTATGAAGTATCCCCTAGACTTATAAACCCTAAGAGAATTTCATTAATAAAGGACTTTTTCCCTATTGGCATAGACACCAGTAGCAGGGCAGTAATTACACCTACTGGCGATATAATTTTATCGGCAGTAAGTATATCTGGCCAAGGACCCGTTGAGCTATGTGATTGGCCATATTTATACACACCAATGCCATACATGCCAAAGAATCCAGCACCTTTTATATATATAGCGTCGAGCAATATAGAGCTACCTAGTGAGGTAGGAGGGCTCATTTACCGTACTGGGTTCTTGAGCGATGTGGATGACGTTTCCCGGCTTATGGATTATGCTAGGCTAAGGCTTGAATCGTGGGGTTTACTTGAGCCTTCCATGGCATTGGGAAAATATTACCTAGGTATTGGCAAGAAATTTGTTGTTTTTGTTGATGGGCCTATATATTTATTAGAGGGAAAAAGGGATGACATGAGATATAGCTTAATGGAGCAGAGGGCTGAGGCAATAAAGACACTAGAAAATGTAGGCATTCCAGTTATTGGTATAGTAAAGAGGGTAGAAAGGAGCAGGCTTCTCTCTATGGTAAGTGAGCTCCGCAATAGTATCGAAAATTGCATAGGTAATTATCAAGGGTTTAATGACTCCCTTATTATCCAAAAGCTACTCTATTCCAGTTGCTTTGAGGAAAGTTATGGGAAGATTTATGTTTCTCCAAAAATAAGGCTGAAATATAATGGACTCGAAAAGATAGCCGAATACATTTTAATACCTTCGAGTGGTTACAAGCACAACTTTTCACAATCTAGGCTGTTTAGGTTAGAATATACAGAAAGGAGCTATAACATATTAAAGGAGAGTGGCATGGATCCCATACAGTTACTAGCAAATGATTCAATTGTGAGGCAAAGCCTTGAGCCCTTGACTATAGCACAAAGTGATAGGAGGAGCAAGATGATAACGCAAGCATTAAAAGAGCTATTAGTTTATTATATAATGAGATATGAATTACCTTTATCTTATGATACCCTAAGAGAGGCTGAATTGCAATGGTTGAAGAAGGGAACATAATTGGTGGTATCAACAAAGGGTATCTGAGAAGCGCTGAAAATCAGCTGCTAAGGATTGAAGAACTACTGAAAAAGGCCTATAGGGAGGCAGAGAGAAGGGGTAGGATTGTTGGTTGGGTGTCTAGGTTTGGTGAGGTAAGGGTTGAAGAGAACTCTGTTGTAAGGTTTTACATAGATCCCAGTACATACTATGCAAATGGTGATGCTCCTTTTCAGAGGATAGGCGACTACCTAGCAATAGTTGACCCGAAAGATACAAGATTGGTACTTCTCAGGGTTAAAAGTATAGTAAGGAAGGACGAGCTTGCTGTTGTGGGTATAGAACCTCCGATAAGTCCCATTATAAATAAGATAGAGCCGAGAAGTCTAATAACAGGCACGTTGGTTGAAGGGGAATTGATTATGGAGATGAGTGAAGGTGAGCCCCCAAGGCCGGCTTCTAAGAGCATTGAGCCTCAATCTCCGGTCATAGATCCTAATCCAGAAGTTTTGGCGCAACTGCTAGACCTTCCAAGAGAAGGGGTAGTGATGGGTTCGTTATCAACGCATTCTACTGTTATAAAAAATGGCGATATAGTGGTTAGGTTGCCCATTTCGAGCCTCTTTCACCATCTACTAATATTAGGTACTACAGGTAGCGGTAAGACAACACTTATCAAAAACATGATCCTTAGCCTTTATAACATAGATCATCATCCAGTTTCCGTTATAATAGACCTTAATCAAGATTTTATTCAACTTCCACTAAAGAATGATTCAATTCCTATACCAAAACAGGTATTTGAAAGTTGTTATAAAGATTTGAAACCCATAGAAGGTGTAGTAGTGGTATTACCTATAGCTGTGGGGACCATATACGAAAAACTGAAAGATAAACCAGTTATATATTATGATGACATAATAGAGGCAGTTAGGGGAGTTGTTCAGAAATATTTTATTGAGAGCCTCTCACCTCTAATGAATGATGCTAGTGCAGAGTTTCATTACCGTAATGTAAACAAAACAATGATCTTTGAGACTTCTTCACCAATAAGATTAGTCGTCATTCCTTATTTTATTAATACAACAAATACAGAGACCGATAAGCTATCCCCTCTTTTGCCAGGTTTAACTAGCCTCAGTAGGGATCTAGTAAAAAAGATTAGGGAAGGATTTAAGAGAAGGCATGGTCTTTATCCTCCCATGCAGGTGCTTTATGGTGCGCTTTCTTACTTTATTGAGAGGGGTGGCTTCAGGCAGGAGGTTAAGGTTGTAAGTGAAGATGATCTATCATTAATATATGATTATTTAAGACCATACATGATAGGAATCGAATCATATTCGGATCAGGCAACTAGGGCAATGATATCAACATACAAGTTGAGGGGTACCGCGTTTACATTATTAGATGCTATAAAGGATTATGTTGACACGCTGAACAAATCAAAGTTCCATAGGCAAACAATAGAGGCCCTATATAGAAGGGTTTCTTCTTTAATGGAATCTGGGATAATTGACGTGTTGATACTTAAGGGAAAGGAGTTTCAGGTTTTAGATGAACCAAATTGGCCTACAATAATCGAAGTGGCTGAAACCTATAACTTGCCCGTTGTAGTAGACTTGAAATGGAGTATGGAAGAAGCTGGATTAGACACGCTTAGGATTATTACATATAGGACGCTTGATAACCTGATTACTTGGAAACATAAGTCTTGGGCACAAAGGATAAGAACGCCTCACATAGTGGTTTCTATAGATGAAGCACACCAGTTTTTCCAGAATGAAAGCAAAAACAAAGATGAAATAGAGGCAATAAGGCAGGTTTCTTCAATGATATCAAAAATTGCTAGGTTAGGCAGAGCTAGGGGTGTAGGCCTCATCTTCAGCACCCATGCCCCAAATGACCTTAATGATATAATTATTCAACTTACAAATACAAAGATTATATTAAGGACTGAAAAAAGGCAGATAGAAAACATCTCTGTCCCTAGAGAAGTCTTGGATTACCTTCCTAGGCTACAGGATAGGATGATGCTAATACAAAGTCACGTTTTTAGGGAGGGCTATATTTTTGCACAAACAACCACGCCTTTAACAGCACACTACGATATCTCTGCATATTTAGATAAACGTTAAAATTTTTCTGTGTTTAAGAATGTTTTGGTGGTAAAGGTTGGGTCGCATATTTACAGCTACAGGCGATGATGGAAACACCTATTGTAATTCCCTAAAGGCTAGGGTTCCTAAAGATCACCCTATTATAGAGCTAATTGGATCTTTAGATGAAGTTAACAGCTTCGTTGGTATGGCGAGGGCATTAGTTCCAAGCTACTTAGGAGAGGTGCAATCAGATCTTAAGAAACTACAATATTTAATTTTTAGGTTAGGCTTCCATATTTCCGGCTCGAAATCGCTTAATGAAGAAGACCTTAAGTTCCTAGAAGAACTTGCTGACAAATATTATGGCAGGGAACCGTTAAAGAATTTTGTCCTACCCTCGGGTCCCTTACCTTCCTCTTCGTTACATGTGGCTAGAACAGTGGCTAGAAGGGCTGAGAGGTCCTTAGTAAGGGCTAGCAAAAACTATTCTTTTGATGACATAGTTTTTAAAGTAATTAATAGGTTAAGTAGCGTATTGTTCGCGATGGCGGTATATATTTCTAGGAAGCTTGGCTATGAAGATGAGCCGGTCTCTTTTAGGTAGCCCATCATTTTAAAGTAAAAAAAAGTTAATAGATTTCACCTAAAAAATCTATTAATACCTTGAAATAATAGTCAGGGTTTTCATAGAAGGCCATGTGTGAAGAGTTTGGTATTACAACCATCTTTGAACCTTCTATGTTATCCTTTATAATTTTGGCTATTGATGGTGTAACCTCGTCATATTCACCTACGGTTATGAGGGTTGGAACTTTAATATTCTTTATGTCATCGGTAATGTCGATATCTTTGATTTTACCCCTAATCTCAAACTCTGTTGGGCCATTCATGATGGAATAGATTTTTCTCTTCACTAAATAGTTCAGGCTCTCTACAACATCTTTTGGATAGGAATCGAGCCTAAGAAGGTGCCTTTTGTAGAATTCGTAGACCGCGGCTTGGCATTCTTCACTTGTAAAGTTGTTCTTTTCTTCGCACTCGATTATTTTTGCCTTTATTTTACTAGGGAGCTCTTCAATAAGCCTCCTCATTTCCTTTGTAGTTAATGGTACGCTTGATAACCCGCTAGAAATGATAAGTCCCCTTAGGTTAGCCTGGTGCCTTGATGCATAGGCCAATGCTAATAGGCCACCCCAAGAATGTCCCAACAGCACAAAGTCCTTCTCCCCTATAATGGACTTCCTTACCATTTCTACCTCGCTTACATAGTAGTCAAGGGTAGTGCATTCCTCTAAATCCTCATGCTCCTCAGACCTACCTGAGCCGCATTGATCGTAGAAGACTGTAGTGAAGCCTTCATTAGAAAGCCTAGCTAATGGCAGGAGATAGTCGTGAGAGGCTCCAGGACCACCATGCAGAATCAATATGTGTTTCTCATAATTTCCAAATATTTTATAGTATATGTTTACCCCGTTTATATTAACATACCCTTCCTTCGCGGGTTTCATTTCTCCAGACCAGCTATACAATACTTTCTTTGGATATAAAAGCTGTAGTGATATGAAAAATTTTCTTTGAATACAATAACAACTTTAGTTGCAGAATAGAGCATTTTGTTGCCTTGTTCAGACTTGAAATCTATATAAGTCCTTTCAGTTCTCTACCAAATGCAAAAAGAATGAGGCCGGCAGCAAAGGAAAGTATAGATGCATATGCATATGAATAGAAAGGCTTAAAATAATATAGAATTCCCATTACGGTATTTCCAAGGAACAAGCCAATGCTTCTAGAGGCCGTCAATGCACCCATGGCATTTCCCATAGCGCTTTCTGGCGCAACTTGTGTTATGAGGTTTGGCTCTAGCGTATCGATAGTACCAATAGCCATACCCATTATGGCTACAGACAAGTACATTATGATACAGCTTAGATGGAAAGAATATGCAAAGGCTAATAGTAGTGTGCCCGTTGATGATAGAACGTATCCCAAAAAGCTTAACGTGCTTATTAACCTAAGTTTACTGCTTCCAATAATGTAACCGAAGAAAGCAGAAGTTAATAAATACACCAAATAGGAGCCTATGCCAGCAAGGCTGCTTTTCGCTTGTGCAATCGTAAGTATAGGGAACCCGAGGCTGAAGAAACTGAAACCATAAAGGGACGAGGCGATCAACACCCCAATGTAGGCTTTTCTTGCACTATTTTTCCTTTGTTTCTCTTCCTGAGGCCTTCTCGCAGTTCTTCTTTTTTCCTTTACGAAGGCAAGTAGGATTGTTGCCATTGCTATTGGTATCGAGGTAAGGAGTATTATTTCCGATATTTCTAGGCCCTTCATTAGTGCTACAATTAAGAGAGTAATCGAGAGGGCCCCGCCACCAACGTCAAGTGCATTAAGTAACCCAAATACCTTACCCCTGTTCGCATCGCTTACATCCTCGCTTATTAGGGCCCTTCTAGCTGGCGTCCTGAAATTCCTGAAAAGCCAACCGATTGTAAAGGAAGCAGAACTCTCATAGACGTTGCTAAACAATCCACTCATAGATAATATAGGTATTAATGCGTTACCTAGAATCGCTATTTTCTTCCTTCCATATAGATCGGCCAGCTTCCCTCCGATAAATGCCATTAATGCCCCTAAGCCATAAGAAAACCCCATAACTATACCGAACAAGTAAACGGGGGCGTGTAATATCAATACAAGATAGATCGGGATGGCCGCTATAACAGATTGATAACCTAGGTCTGAGAAGAAAGCTGAAAGTGAGATTAGCCAAGCGTTTCTGCCAATCTCACTTTTTTGATTCGTTTCGATCACCCAGATAGTTCTTAACTTATAGATAATTCTAAATAGGTGGCTAGGAATATTATGCCTTGCTGAATTGTTTTTCGTTTCTTCTTTATGATTGTGAACGAAGGCCCCACTCTCTGAACGTATTAACACCCATATATATTGATCTTTGCATTATGTGAAGTAAATATAGCGTGTTAGGATTGGTTATATGGAAACAACCGTCTTGAGCTTGTTCTTCACCTAGCGACCTAAGCGTCGCTATTATAAATGGGATCAACCCAGCATTTTTCACTGTGAACCTATTTTTAATGTCACAAGGGCATATTTTTAGTCCAAAGAGTTTAGTAGAGGTATAGTAAAGCATGTCTTCACTTGCATCTACTTGCAATGATCTTATGGCAGAGAATCCCCTCTTTTCTATGAGTTTTACATATTTTTCTACACTAAAGGTGTTTACGTATGCATAGTTTCCAATGCGTGCTATCCCACTAATTCCTATGGCAAGGAACTTATCGAAGTCAACAATGTATTCATCTATCAGCTTTGATCCTCTATCCATGCACCATGCAGTTGCAGGGAAGTATTTTTTAGAAAAAGCCTCTTGTAGTATCGTTTTATATAGCTGGGCTTCTTCTGGGTGCCAAGGACCTTCTTTCCTTTTTCTTTCCAATTCTCTCAGTCCAGGTGCTGGCATTAATGGATAAAATGTGACTTGGTCTGCATTTAGATCAAGTGCCTTAGATGACTCAACCTTTATTTTATCCACGTTATCTTCCTTTGCACCCCAAAGCATATCTATATTTAATGTGTCAAACTTGCCCCTAGCAGCCTCAACAGCCCTCATGGAGTCTTCAACCCTATGGTGGAGTCTTCCGAGCTCCCAGAGCCTCTTATCTTCAAGTGCCTGTACCCCGATACTTAACCTAGAAACCTTAGATGACCGTAATATAGAGACAGCTTCATCATTGATATCTATTGGACTTGCTTCAGTCGATACTTCAATGTTTTTTCCAAAGTAACTTCTAGCAGAATCTATAAATTCTGAAAGAGAGTGTATATCAATAGATGGCGTACCACCACCTATGTAAATTACCTTAATGCGAGCACTTTCAGCGGTTGTGGCAAGCCATTCAGCCTCTTTTCTAAGCGCCTTCATATATGCTTTGTGTTGTTCATGGTTATATGCATACCTCACAAAGCAACAGAACTTACATAAAGGCGTGTGGCAGAAGGGCATATGAACGTAAAGGGCATAGTTGTTAGTTTCGAGGGTATTGATAATTTGTAGGTGCCTCTCCTCGTCAAGGTTGCCCTTACTGAGCCTCTCAAAAAAATTTTCAACGCGTTTTGTTATAAGTGGCCAGAGGGCTTTTCCTATATTTATCGTGCTTGGGTATATTTTTATTTCATCTGAAAGGCTTCTTTGCACTTTTCTTCATCTCTCTTCACTAAGCATAAACCGAGACCCGCAGTTTTTAATGCCTGTATAGATTAAAAAGGTTGTTATGTAAATTGTTTAATGTTCAAGGCAACAATTGGGTTTGAGCTGTAAATCATGTATGTTTTTAGCGTTGAGAAGGTAAAGAAAGGGTTTTAGCTATATTTAAAAGCTTTAGTAGAAAAGGAGTTATTTTATTCCTCGAGCTTACTTTTCTCTCCATCTTTCATACCCCAGTATTTATCTGGGAAAGAGCCGGAGAGTACGTCGCTTTTATAGTTTATTATGGCTTTCCTGATTACTTCTTTAAGATCAACGTATTTTCTCGCAAAAGGCGGTTGGAAATCATTCAACCCAAGGATGTCGTTAACAACGATTATTTGTCCATCGCAATAGGGGCCACTACCAATGCATATAGTCGGTATTGAAAGCCTTTCGGTTATTTTTTTAGCAACTTCATACGCTGTATATTCAATAACAATTGAGAAAGCTCCAGCACCTTCCACTTCTATGGCATCATTTATAACTTTTTTAGCTTCTCTATATGTCTTTCCGATAAGCCTGTAACCACCAAGCTGCTTATATTTTTGTGGCGTTAGCCCTATGTGACCCATGACTGGTATGCCTGCATTGGTTAGCCTCTTAATAACGTTTTTGTATTCTTCCCCGCCTTCTATTTTTACGGCGTCGGCACCGATCCTCATAAAGGTTGATGCATTGATTAGCGCATCTTTTTCATCGACTTCATAGCTCATAAATGGCATATCAGTTACAACAACGGCTTTAGGGCTAGCATTGCATACAGCCTTTGTATGTATGATCATCTCCTCCATGGTTACTTGCAATGTTGATGGATAGCCAAGCTTTACCATACCTAGGGAATCGCCAACCAAAATCAGGTCAACGCCAGTAGAGTCGAGTATCTTTGCGGTAGGATAATCATAGGCAGTTATAGCTACTATCTTCTTCTTATTTTTCATCTTGATGATATTTCTTATCGTTAACTTATCCATATGCATCCTAGCATCTTGTCTATATTCTGGGATAAAAAGTTGATATTAATGATGCTGTATTCTAATGCAAATGTTAAAAAACTAATGTTAAATTCCTAGCTCCTCTCCTGACTTTTTTAGGTATTCATCGGAAACCATTATGCTACAAACGACGACGTAAAGGATTATACTAATCAACTTCATAGCATCAACAAGCCTAGTTAGAACCATTGTCTTTTCCGAGTTGTTTGATGCAATTGACCTGTTTTCAAGCTCTCTCGTCAGCATAGCGGTTTCTACTATCAATTCCTCTATTCTTTTAATGCTTGGTTGTGCAACGATTGAAGCTACCTGTGGTAAGATGTTCTCTATCATTTTTGTTGTTTCATCTAGCTGCAGCCTTATTTTTAAGTGGTAGGCCTTACTAGCAGTATCTAATATCAAATACCCAACTATGCCCAAAAGGCCTGTTCCTAAAACTAGGGCGTGAAGCCTTACGTCTCCTTTTCCGTGTATCATGGTGTTGATCACGTATCTTTCTATTAGGTGTTGATATTTGAGGAGGTCTTTTTGGCCAAGTTCAATAGATTTTTCGACTTCAGCCCCCTTTAAAGCTTCCTCTAGTATCTTTGCGACTTCAGCAACTGTTATTCCTAATCCCTTTATGATGTGCTTGATCTCTATCTTGGAGTCATCAATTACAGACTTTATCATTATTTTTGATTCGCTCATTTCAAATACTTCTAATCCAAGAAGGGATTGAGCAGACGTCTTAATTGATTCTATTCCTTTCCTATCTGGCTTCCCTAAGTTAATTATAGCATCAGTTAGGTTGTTAACGTATAAGCAATAAACTGCTAGAGATGTGATCTCTGGTATAGGTATTTTACTAATGTCAAGCTCATATATAGGCTTCCCTTTTTCAGCTTCCCTGTTTTTTAATGGCGTTATCGTTAGGTTACCAGCACTTTCAATGATGTATACAGTATCGCCAGGCTTGATGTTGTTAGACTCTATCCAAGAGTGTGGTAACGTTATTACATATGAAGATGTTCCAAGCCTTTGAACCTTTCTCGGTATTATATCCATTTTAATCACATCTATAAGCCTATTTTATCTCTATATTTATATATACGCCACAAAATATTAAATTTTAGTAAGGGTCTAAAATGGGTAACAGGAAGGTACTTGGCAACGACAAGATAGCACTTGTAATAGGGAAAATGGCAAAGGGATGCAACCTTTGCTTCCCTGGCCTGAAGGCAGTCATATTTATAACAGGTTTGTGCAGGGATTCCTGCTACTATTGCCCGGTTAGCAATGATAGGTTTGGAAAAGATGTTGTTTATGTAAACGAAGAGATCGTAAAGTCCATCAAGGAAATAATAACCGAAGTAGAGAGGCAAGGAGCTAATGGAGCAAGCATAACTGGTGGTGATCCATTAGTAAGGTTTGAAAGAACTTTAAGGGTAATAAGGTGCTTAAAATCGGCTTTTGGCAACAACTTCCACATACATTTATACACAAGCGGTAGGTACGCTACCCCTGACGCCTTGGTATCCCTATGGAAGAATGGGCTTGATGAAATAAGGTTTCATCCAGTAGATAATAGATACAAGAAGGCAATTTCATATGCTGTGAAATTAACTGGCATGGATGTTGGTGCAGAGATTCCTATAGCAAAGGGGTTAGAAGGCTGGGCGAAGGAAGTAATTAAAGATGTCGAAAGGCTTGGGGGTACTTTTGTAAACCTAAACGAGATGGAATTTGTGGAATCTAATGCAAACTCGTTACTCTCAAGGGGCTATGATGAAGATGTAAAGAGACCCTTTACTGTAAAGGGATCACTTAAGGCCGCTATAAAGGTGTTAGAATGGGCCTCTAAGAATGCATCAATAGATGTTCATTTTTGTCCTGCATCATTCAAGGATTCAATACAGACAAGGAATAGGTTTAGGAGGCTTGCAGTTAATGATAGGAGGTGGTATGAAAAACCTACCCCATATGGTACTTTGAAATGGGCCGAGGTCTTAGATATGGATAGGCTAAAAATAAGTATAGACGATATATACAAATATAAGGATCACAGAATAAAAATATATGAATCCCATCCTACTAGGAGCAGAAAACCAGTAGTATATGAGGAAGAACTGTAAAATTCTTTGTTTTAAGTGACGTAAGCTATTCGCTTGCTAAGTGTTTAGTCCTTTATGCTCTCCTTGCTTATCAGGAAGAGTCGATTAGCTCCCATGCGCTAATAAACCTGAGTGTACTAAAATATAGCCTTTGCCCTCTATAAGAATATATGGTAGGAATGAGGATTCCACTAGTATGGATTGAGGATGAAAGGAGAAGTAATAATAAGTTATATGAGGCAACTTTAAGCGTTGAAATCTATCCTGGTATCAGCCTAAAAATAAAACTAGAAAGGCTTGTTAAGGAGCCAAATAAGGCTTGTTGTACCGGGAGGCTTTCAAACCTAGACAACTCATACATTATAACCTTGTTTTCTGACAATAAGCCCTTTGCAACGGTTTACCTAGTTCCGCCGTGGCTTAGCTGTAAGAATAGCTCATATCATTAATATTAAGTCTTTTTCTGTTTCTCCTAATAACTTGCCAGCAATTCCTACATGCTTAAGCTTTTTTACAATGCTTACAATTCTTTTTTTGCCTATTCTCATTAATTCTGCAACGCCTTTACTTGGCTCATTCAGTAAGTTTATCATAGAAAAAGAAAAGACATAATCAAACTGCTTGTCTTTAAATGGTAACCTTTCTGCATTGCCTAATATGAAGGCACATTTATGGCAAGAAGGGTTCTTCTTTGCAGCACTCGTCAGCATTTTAATGCTTAGATCAACACACACATAATTTTTTATTGATTCAAAAAAACCTATCTTTGTGAGATAATCTATCAGGAGCCCGGTTCCACAACCGATATCTGCAACCCTACCTTCCGGCTTTATCTTTGAAAAAGTTACTTCATATTTCTCCCTCTGTTCTTCTCCATAGAGTTCATCGTAACCCAAATAAGTGATATCATATTTTCTTATTATATCGAAGTTGTTACTTCTGTTACCCCCCATACTCCCATGCTTCCTTTATAGCGTCCCTTATCTTTTGCATTACGTCAATAGCAGTTATATTTTCTCCTTTCTCTTTAAAGGCCAGCTCCCCTGCCCTGCCTACTACGTAGGCCGCCGCTGAAACAATGTGGAGAGGCTTTGCTTTCTTTTCTAATGCAACCTTTCTTGCCAAAAAGCCTCCTATGACCCCAGTAAGCACGTCTCCAGTACCCCCTACAGCCATTGAAGGAACACCTGTTTTATTATACCTGCAACTTCCTGAGGGTTCACAAATAACGTCTACTGGCGCCTTAACTATTACAGTACAAGAATACCTTCTTGCAATTTCTTTTGACAGGTCTTGAGGGTCACCATCCTTTTTTGCTAACAGGGAAGCTTCGCCCCTATGTGGTGTCAATACGACACTTTCCCAAAGCTTTATTTCCCTTTCTGCAAGCGCCTTGAGGGCATCAGCGTCTATTATTAATGGTTTCCCTCTAACCGATTCTATAAACTCTATAACAGCTTCTTTGGTCTCATCGCTGGTACCCAGACCAGGCCCTATAATTATTGTATCAGCCCTTGTAGCTTCCTTTTTCAAAAGGCCTATACTTTCTTTGCTTATATAATCCCCTTTTAGTGGTATTGGGATTATTCCGGGATTGTTTTGGGAAACAGCATATGCAACCTTTTCGGGTGATGCTAGAAACGAGAGGTCTGCACCGGAGAGCAGCGCCGAGGAAGAAGCATAATAAGGCGCACCAAGATAATGATAAGAGCCACCAATTGTTAGCACCCTCCCGTTTCCTCCTTTTTTAGCATCCTTAGGTCTCCTGGGAATCCTTGATATAACATCCCCTGGTCCAGCGTAGGTTTCAGAATCCTTTATCATGCCAATTTCAGCTACTAGCAATTCACCCACGTATTGGCTTGCCTTCTCTTTGAGCAAGCCTGGTTTTATCGCTTGCATTGTAACCGTTAAGTCTGCTATAGCTGAGCCCTCAGCTACCTCCCCTGTATCTGGATCAACTCCACTTGGCACGTCTACAGAAACCCTGTAGCCTTTTGATTCATTAAATGCCTTTAGCGCGCTAAAGGCAGGCTCCCTAATTTTTCCTTTGATGCCTATTCCAAACACGCCATCAATAAGGGCGTCTGCTTCAAGAGGGGAGTAGTCCCTTGGATCAGATAGGTGCTTTATCTCAACATTGCTTGATTTTCTAAGAAAGTTAAGGTTTAGTTGTGTGTCTTTATGCTCTATTGAATTGGGATCGTATAGTAGGTATATCAAAATGTTTGCCCCTCTGGAAGATAGGTGCCTCCCAGCAACTATTGCATCTCCGCCATTACCTCCCTTACCAGCGAAAATAACGATTCTTTTTCCTTTGACTTTCCCGAGCTTGCATTCTATGGCATCTGCTACAGCTCTGCCTGCATTTTCCATAAGGTTTAGAAGTGGTAGTCCATGCCAAACATTATTGATTTCATAGGCTTTGATATCTTCTACCGATAAAATTTCCGGGTTTTCTATGAAGCCTGGACATATCAAGTGAACCACCGATAGTTATTTATTTGCATAAAAAGGAATAAATCTCTACGTAAGTGTTTGTCTATAATTGCAAGGATATGGTTTTTCTTCTAAGTTTTTCTTAATTAATGAAACTATCCTATAGGCAAAGTAGTTGTATTTTGCTAAATAACCAACCTTTTTACCCGCTTCGTAGATTGCAAGGTTGATTGCATCGAGTTCTGTCCTTTTTTTCTTGCTAATATCTTGTATCGTAGAGCTACAGTTATTATATGTGTCCTTTAGGGTCTTAATTAATGCGTTAACAGGATCTTCTGGTAGCTTAATGCCTAACCTCTTTGCTACCTCGCTTGTTTCCTTACAAATTTCTACGGCAAGCTCAAATGCCTCGCTATTCTCTAAAATATACCCATTGTTTCTCCACAGAATTGCGCTGATAGGATTTATAGCGGAGTTGACGCATGCCTTCAACCATATGTAATCCTCTATTCTATTTGTCTTTTTAACAACTACCCCCGTAGAGCTCAAGCTATCCCAAGATGATAGCAATTCCTCGCAATCGCCCTTGCAGCCTATCACAATCTTGGAGCCTCCATTAAATTTTGATACACACTTTTCAATTTTTCCCAAACCATAAAACATTACTACCCCCACAACGTTTCTATATTTGCTCTCTAGCATTTTCAAAGAACCCAAACCGTTTTGTAGAGAAAATGCTACGTCAGCTCTTATATTGTATTTGTTTATTAATCTTATAGATTCGTGGAGGTCGTAGGATTTCACAGCATATACTATCTGGTCAAACTTTTTATTAATGAGCTGGCTATACCCGCAAACCTTTACCCTTGCCTCTCCGATGCCTAAAACCTTGAGGTTTTTTTCCTCGCAATTTTTTGCTTCTCTATCTAATATGGTCACATCATGGCCTATGGCATTAAGCAGGTATGAGATAAAGGAACCTATTGCCCCGCATCCACCTACGACCAAAACCCTCATCATGCCTACCTTTACTCGCCCTTTTTAAACCTTTTAAAGGTGCTCTTTATTGCCTCTATGGCCTCAGGGTTCTCAATCACCGACCCAACCTTTACTTCGTATCCCTTTGCTACATCTCTTATAATCCTTCTCATTATCTTTCCGCTCCTAGTTCTTGGTAAATCCTTTACCTTAATAATGTCGCTAGGCTTAAAGGGCCTTCCTAGCTTGGCAGAAACCATTTCTTTCATCTCGTTTACTTCCTTTTCCCCTATATCAGCACCTGGTTTTGGAATAGCAAAGCACACTATAACCTCGCCTTTTATTGCATCAGGATAGCCTATGCACGCGCTTTCTGCAACGGATGGATGTGAGTTTATTATTGTTTCTACTTCCGATGGCCCTATCCTTTTGCCTGCCACCTTTATTACATCGTCTGCTCTACCTAATATGTACCAAAAACCCTCGCTGTCGATTAATGCATAGTCTCCATGGAACCAAACTCCACTAAAGGTACTCCAATACGCCTCTATATACCTCTCAGGCTCCTTCCATAATCCCATGGTCATACTTGGGAACGGCTTTGTAGCTACTAAGTATCCTGCTCTGTTCCTTACAGGCTTTCCATTATCGTCAAACACCTCTACGCTCATCCCTAATCCAGGTCCCCATAGTGTAGTAGGTTTAAGTTCAACGATTGGGCTAGGTAGCAAAAAACATCCAAATATTTCTGTACCACCGCTTAGGTTGATTATCGGCCTCTTTTCTTCTCCTACTTCCCTTATAAGCCAGAACCACGTGTCTTCGTCTATAGGCTCACCTGTATTTCCAAATGCCCTTAATGAAGAGATGTCATGTGTCTTAACAGCGTCGTTACCAAAGGATTTTAGAAGCCTACCTGCTGTGGCTGCGAAGCCGAGGTGGGTTATCTTAAACCTTTCTATTAACTCCCAAACCTTGTCTTTCTTCGGATAGTCTAACGAGCCCTCTAAAGAGAAGTGCGTAGCTCCTAGGATTTGTGCTCCTATGATTTGCCAAGGACCCATCATCCACCCTATGTCGCTAATCCACCAAAGTATATCGTTATATCCTTTTTCACAACCTGGTTTGATATCGAGGTTAAAAAAGTGCTCCTTTGCAGGTTGAAGTATTGTTCCAGCGTGGCTTATTATTGCACCTTTTGGTCTACCGGTTGTGCCACTAGTAAACATAAGGAGGGCAGGGTCACTTGCAAACGTCTCTTCACTTTCAAATTCTCTTCTCTTTCCGCTTATTGCATCATCAAACCATGTATCCCTTTCGTCATCCCATGGCACATCTAGCTTGCTAAACCGCCTAGAAACCAAGACCTTTGTGTTGGTTTTTGACAGTTTTAATGCGTAGTCAGCGTTCTCTTTAAGGTTTATTATCTTTCCCCTTCTGTAATACCCATCGCTTGTAATTAATACTTTTGATCCCGCAGATGAAAGCCTCTCTGCAACGGCTTCTGGTGCATATCCGCTAAAGATGGGGTTTGCTATGGCGCCCACTTTAAATGAGGCAAACATGCCTATCACGGCTTCTGGGCTTATTGGGGCATATATTGAGATGACTTCGCCTTTTTTTACTCCAATTTCCTTGAAGAAATTGGAGAGCATGTTTACCTTTTCCTGCATTTCCCTATACTTCATTTCCAAAACCTTACCGTCCTCCCCGACCCATATCATAGCTACTTTCTCCCCTAGGCCCATGTTTACAATCCTATCAATGGCATTGTAAGCCACGTTTATCTTACCGTCAGGATACCACTTCGTCCATTCTATTCCTTTTTCTGCGTTATATACTTCTGTAGGTTCCTTGAACCAATATAAGCCTAGCCAGGTTGGTACATTGCCCCAAAACCACTTTATTTCCTCTTGAGACTTCTTCACGAGCTCAGCATAGCTCTTAAAGCCGTTTTTCTCCATAAATTTTGAGACGTTTGCGTTTTGAACCAAATCCTTCGGTGGAAACCATCTATATACCACGTTTAGTCACCATAGCTTTGTATACCGTTATGAATATTTATGTGGATAGGGTTTTTATAGCACCCCCTTAAAAATATAAAAGGGTGTCTCAATGTCGCGTGTAGCTATAGTAGGTGCAGGTTATTACGGCTTCAAACCACAAACAATCGATCTTTCCTTTCAAGATTTGATGTTTGAGTCCTCCTCTAGGGCGTATGCAAGCATCGACCCTAGAAAGGATATTGATGCCTTTGTAGATTGCCAGGAAGACATGTGGGAAGGCATTGCAATAGCCGACGAATTTGCACCTGAGCCTATAGGAGGTGCGTTAAGGCCTACATTCACTGTTGCAGGTGATGGTCTACAAGGAATAGCACATGCATATATGATGATAAAATCAGGATACTTTGATGTGGTGGCTGTAGAATCTCATGGAAAGCCAAGCGAGATCAAAACGTTGCAAGATATCTATAGGTTCGCACTAGACCCGCAGTATATAAGGCCTCTGGAGCCAGGTAACCCCCTTTTTTATGCTGGACTCGACGCGGTTGCTTATATGAAGAGAAATAACGTTAAGAGGGAACATCTGGCCATGGTCGCCGTCAAAAATAAAAACAATGGACTAAGGAATGAAAGGGCTTCATTCTCAACAAAAATTACCCTCGATGAAGTATTGGACTCCCGCTTTTCCATTTATCCAATGAGCAAGTATGAAATAGCTCCATTTAGCGATGCATCAATTACTTTTGTATTATCAAGCGAAGAGAATGTAAGGAAATTTACCGACACACCGGTTTGGATAGATGGCATAGGGTTTTCAACGGAAACGGGTACTGGTGCGACTCAATGGCATGAATTTGGTAGGATGAAGTCGATGAGAGAGGCATCGAAGATGGCTTATAGAGTAGCTGGGTTAGATGGTAATGTAGATAAATACGTTGATTTTGCAGAAGTAGAAGATAGGTTCAGCTTTATGGAGCCTTTAACCGTTGAGGAAGTTATGTTAGCAAAAGAGGGAGAGGCACATAAGATGTTGGAGAAGGGGGATTTCTGCTTTAATGGTTACAAGCCAATAAACCCCAGTGGCGGTAGCCTTTCAATGGGTGTGCAACTAGAGGCAACAGGACTTGCTAGGTTATTGGAGGCATACCTCCAGTTAATAAACAAGGCTGGAATGCATCAATTAAAAGGGGTTAGCAAGGCTTTGGTGGCCACTTGGAGGGGTGTTCCGACTTATAGTAGCGTTGTTGCTTTGTTATCTGCATGAGGTGATGTATATGAGGCCGAATATATTTGTGAAGGATAGGGTAGCGATCGTAGGGGCTGGAATTACAAAGTTTATGAGAAGGTCATTAGAAACGCCAAGGGAGCTTGCCTGGGAGGCCGCAAGCCAAGCCCTGGAATCTGCAGGGCTAACATTAAAGGATATTGATTGTGTTGTAACAGGCTCAGCCCCAGACACTTTTGATGGTGTTCATTTTAAAGGAGAATATATAGCCGATGGATCCGGTGGCATAAGCAAGCCTATAACTAGGGTATATGTCGGCGGGGGTACAGGGGTTTTCATACCTGATGCCGGCTTTTGGCATGTAGCAAGTGGTCTTTGCAAAAAGGTACTGGTGCTTGGTGAAGAGAAGATGAGCCCTGCCCACCCTCACCCACAATATGTCTTTAAGTACATATGGGATCCAATACTGGAAAGGCCGCTTGAACCAAACCTTATATGGATATTTGCTATGGAAATGAGGAGGTATATGGCTAAGTGTGGTGCACAAAAAGAAGACATTGCATTGGTAAGCGTCAAAAATAAGAGAAATGCTTTAGATCATCCATCAGCTTTAATACCTGCAAACATCACGGTTGAAGACGTGCTTAATAGCGAGTTGTTAGTTTGGCCCGTAAACCTACTAGACATTTCTCCAGTAACCGATGGTGCAGTTGCATTAGTTATGACGTCTGAAGATGTTGCTAGGAGGCTCACAGACACGCCAGTTTGGGTGGATGGGATTGGCTTTACATTAGAAAATCAACATTGGTACAATAGAGAACTGTCGTTCCCCAGATACTTAAACTATGCAGCAAGGATGGCATATAAAATGGCTGGGATAGAGAGACCATGGAAAGAAATTGACGTTGCTGAACCTTACGATCCTTTCGATTACAAGGAGTTGCATCACATAGAAGGATTAATGCTAGCTAGGCCTTGTGAAGCTTGGAAGCTAGTAAAGGAAGGATACTTCAACAGGGATGGCGAGCTTCCAACAAGCCCGAGTGGCGGATTGCTAGGCGTGGGTAACCCTATTGCTGCGGCCGGAGTTATGAAGGTTGCGGAGCTCTATTGGCAGCTGAGGTATGAGGCAGGAAAGAGGCAGGTCAAGAAAGCTGTTCACAAAGCCGTTGCTAATGCTTGGGGTGATCTAATGCAGGCTGGGACTGTTATAGTTTTAAGTAATTAGGGGGTGTGAAGGAGGTGAGCCGTAGTATGGAAGAGGTGCCTGGAATCGGATTAAAGTCTAGTGAAATGTATTCTTTGATAGGCCTTTTAGAGGATAGGCCAAAGGCAAGGTATGATTTCTCTGCAGGGCCAACGGTTTCTAAGTTCCTCCTTGGATTGAAAGAAGGAAAGATTCTTGGAAAGAAGTGCCCTAGGTGCGGGAGGATTTTCGTACCTCCAAGGTCATATTGCGAGTGGTGTCATGTGGCAACCTCAGAGTGGGTTGAGGTTCCTCAAACAGGAATTATACATACAGCTGTAGTTAGCTACATTTCCGCTAAGAGGCAGAGGCTTGAAAAACCAGAGGTAGTAGGCATAGTGAGGCTTGACGTGCCTGGCTACAGGGATAAAGAATATGAGTTCGCTGGTCTTTTCCACAGGATATGCATAGATCCAAAGCTGGTGGTTACCGGCGAGGCTATTGGAATGAGGGTGAAGGTAAGGTGGAAGCCCAAAGAAGAAAGGAAGGCAAGCATACTTGATATAGAGTGCTTTGAGCCCGTTAGGTGATGAGCATGAGTTTTGAGAAGAAAGGAAGGCTTGAGGATATAGTTATATGGCCAGGTGATCAGGAGGTAGACAAGTTTGTATATACGCCAGGCATACACGGCATTGAGTTTGCAAAAGGTTTGAAGGATGGAAAGATACTTGGCATGAAGTGTAAAGATGGCAAGGTTTATGTACCGCCGCTAACATTTTGCCCTGACTTCTCTAAAGGCGAGGTAGCTGAAATTGAGGGTGATTGGATTGTAATAACTTATACAATAATATATGAGGATATGTATGGAAACCCACTTGAAAAACCAGAGGTAATAGGTTTCTTGAAACCTGTAAATGGTGAAGGAGGGCTCATTCATTACTTA